>Ga0214923_10001183_pt1 | contig 37605 bp, 55 predicted proteins | sample LL1510_MetaG_FD_177993 | JGI IMG/M metagenome (GOLD analysis project Ga0214923, IMG submission 177993) | Freshwater microbial communities from Lake Lanier, Atlanta, Georgia, United States - LL-1510 | ecosystem: Environmental > Aquatic > Freshwater > Lake | place: USA: Georgia | collected...
CTGAGTGTTTCCAATCCAGGATTGGATTGATTCATACCGGTCCTGTTTAGCTGAGTGGCGGTAATGACCGGAACATTGTAAATGTAACTGAGTGCCCGCAGGTTTTCCGTGATGTGCTTTATTTTTTCATATGAATTGTTTCCAAATGAAGTTGTCAAAAGATTCACATAATCTACTACGATGGCATCCGGTTTGATTCCGGTCTGAATCAGTTTTTTGATATACGCAGAAAGATTGCTGACTGTGAGAACACCTGTGGGAAATTCCTTGATGATCATTCTGCTTCGGGGATTTTCGCGTTTGTATCTTTCAATTTCTTCCCGAAATTCTTCCAACCGATGCCGTATGCTAAGACAAGGAATGTTGGTGAAATTTCCACAAAGACGTTTGGCATATATGATTTCGCTCATTTCCAAAGTTATCAAAATCACAGTTTTGCCCTGCATACATATGTTGCTGGCAATATTTCCCAAAACAATACTTTTACCCACATTGGTTTGACCGCTGAACACATACAATGCCTTGCCTTGTTGTAAAAATCCACCGCCCAGCCGCTCATCAATCCATGCATAACCGCTGGATATGTAATTTTCCAGTTTAGTGAGTTCATGGCTTATGCGATCCACCGAATTCAGATAATCAATACCCAAATCGTTGACCAAACTTATGCCGCAAGCCTGCTGGAATTTGTCCATGATTTCACCAGTATCAATTCCTTTTTTGTCGAATTTATCGACAATTTCAATCATGGCTTTTTCTATGGCTTTTTGTTGCAAAAACTTTTCAGTATTTTCGTAAAGTTCTTTTTGATTCAGGTTTTTATCAATCGTTTCAAAACTACCCACCACATTTTTCCATGCCTGTTTCAGTTCATCACTGCTCAGATATGTCTTGATTTCGGTATGTGTGGGAATGGTATTGTGTTTTTCGTAAAAACTTGTGATGATTCCTATAATATCTTTTATGTTCTGATTGCTGAAATAATCAGGTTTCAGATAATTGATAATGGATCCCATATAGGCGGAATCCTGCAAACACTTGTATATGACAAGTGGCTCAAAAGCTGCCGGATCGATCTGGTTTACTTTGACCATTTTTCCAAAAACCATTTTTGACCATTCTGCCAGGTCATGTCTTCAAAGCTGCGCAAACCGGGACTGGTATGAATTGTCCAGATTGGCCACACTCCGATTTTATATCCGTATTTTTTTGCCTGTAAACAAATGTCCAGATCCGTGAAATGGGTATGACAAGGATTGGTTTCATCAAAACGGAAATTGCTGTTTATTTTGAATAATTTTGTGCTGAATGTCATGAACAAATTGTCGATCAAATCCACATCGGAAGGAGTATGGCCAAAATTTGTAACAAAAATACTGTGGTTATCTCCGGTAGGATGCGCGACCGCACCTCGCAAATTTTCCCGTTGGCACATCAAATGCCAAAGAGCAGGTGTGCGAACCACCGGACCAATACCTCCGGCCAAACCAATCACATCATAATTGTTTTTTCGGACGGCTTTTTGCAGTTTGGTCACCACTTTCAAATCATCAATATAAACATCATCGTGCACAAAACAGATGATATCATGACTGTCCATGTATTTTTGGACCATCCGATTGTAAACAACACACAATTTGTCGGTGTTGTTTTCTATGACTTCGTATTCCGCTTCCGGAACTTTTTTAATGCTTTTTAGAAAAAGAGTGTTGTCTTTGGTTGCACGGGTGGCACTGATGAAAATGACTTTTTCATTCTTCTGAGGTTGCGGCTGCGTATTTGTAAGCGACATTTAATTTCTCCTGAAGAGTAGGTATAACATACTCTTCCCAAAAAGAAACATCATTTTTAAAGTTTTTTCCATATCCCAATTTTGTGCCGTCTGGCTTGGTGTATGTGGGTCCATTTTGAATAATAACTCCATGGTTTACGGCCATTTCCAAAAGACCGCTATATTTGTCCAAACCCGTTTTATAATTCAAATAAATTGGAACTTCCAAAAACGGAGGAACAAAACGGTTTTTGGTGGTCATGGCACGCAGGGTGACACCGGAATATTGCTTGGCTTCTGGCAAAATCTGGTCATCCTCGTTTTTATCGTCTTGTTTTTCATTTCGGCGGGCAAGCTGAACAATGATACTGCTCATGTACAAAGGTCCGCTTCCTCCGCTTTGATTTTTAACAAGACTAGGATACATGCTGGCCGGATCTGCATAGGTGTGATTGCTGCAAAGAATGGTTACACCCGCCTTTGCCGCCTTGTAAGTCAAAATACGCAGCATGCTTTTCAGACTTTTGGCTCGCAAACCCATATCTGCTACGCTTTTGTCCTTTTCAATATCCGCCACTTCCTTGCTTCCCGCCAAATTGCCCAAGCTGTCTATGCTGATGATGAATTTGCCTTGAGCTTTTCGCTCAATCACATTATCCAAAAACTTACTGATTTGGTTTTTGCATTCATCAACCGTATAAACCGGGCAGTATTTTGTTTTTTCTGGATCCAATCCCACGCTTTTCCCACTTTCAGCATCCACACTCATTTCACTGTCAAAAATTACAGGAAAAAGACCTTGTTTTTGTGCAAGTCCAAGGATTTTGTTGATCAAAAGCGTTTTTCCTGTTTGGGATTCGCCTGTGAACACAACAATCCTACCCTTGGGAATGCCACCTTCCCGGATTTTTCCGCTGATGATGGCATTCAATGCGTAGCACCCGGTGTCATACCAGGTGTCAACATTGCTGAGTGTGTTTTCCGAAAGGTATGCTGCTTCTGGATTTATTTCATCCAGACAGCCCAGAATTTTATCCAGATCGCTCACCTTTATTCGTCAAACAATTTTACAACCTCGGGGTTGCTGGCAGCAGCCGGAGGTGTGAAAATACGATTGTATTGTTCCACAATCCTATCTTCCAACTTGATATCGGTTGTGACCACAATCTTGTCCTTGGGGAAAATCCAAGTGCCAACCGTATCACGAACACCCGGAGAAATGAATTCCTTGAAAAACAAAGGAATGGTCTGGATGCTCAGCTGACCAGTTTGCTGGTTGGGTTGAACCAACAGAATGGCGGGATTCTTCACCTTTAGGTTTCCGTTCTCCTCGCCAAGAACTTCACCTATGATTGTGCGACCGACATGATCTACGAATGGTTGAATTGAACTCATACCACCATTTAACCAGACAGTTTGGAATTGCAAGCAGGATAAATAATATTATGCATCATGATTCCCACAAAATATTCGAAGCTTATGTTTCTTCAAAAAATGTTGAAAATCAACAACTTAATGAAGAAACAGTAAATGAACTTTTTGGTCTGGGTGATTTTTTAAAGAAGCGTGAATTGGGAAAACAAAGTGAAGAAAAACTTAATTTGTATCGAGATATGTGGCTTCGTTACTGGTATCCGCGTTTTGCAAATAAAAAAGAAATAACCACAAACAAAGAAAAAGCTGTGGATGTTTTTCAGGATTTTTTGGATTCCAAGCGTTGGGCCGATCAGAACATTGAGCAAAATAAAGAACAGGCAATAGAATATTTTAAAACACATCACGGCGAACAAAATTATTCAGATATGGAACGCGGTGCATTTGAAACTCTTTTGTATGGCCGTTCTTCCACCGATCCTTCTGCCAAACGCGTTTCTGACGAACCGAAAACAAAGCTTGTAAGCAAGGAAGGACCTGCTGTAAAAATGCCCGCTTATAAGGGAATAAGCAAAGAAGAACTTGATAAAATGACACCGGAACAAAAAGCAGAATATGAAAAACGTTTTAGTAAGCCTGCCGATTATGACAAAACCGCTGATCAAGCTGCTGCTGAACCGGCTCCTGCTGCCGAACCTGAAGAAGATCCTTACAAACTTAAAGCCGAAGTTACTCGCCTGAAGAAATTGAATCAGGCATGGATAGGTGCCATTAAGAAAAAATTTGGCCGTACAGTACGCAAACCCAGTGATTTGGCCGGTAAACCTGCTGCTAAAAAATCAGTCGCTAAAAAGTAATTCCAAGTTGGCATAATTCATTTTGCCAGGTTCCCGGATTTCCCATCCCACCGGTTCAAAAATCTTGCGCATGGTTTCGAGCACCAATTTTTCAAACTGTTTTTCCTTGTCCATGGGAAAAACTTCCTTGTATTCCTCGGGCAAACGATTCTTGAACGCCATCACAGAAAGAGCATATTTGTTTGGTTGTTGCACATAATAATATTGTATTTTGTCACCACTGGTGATTTTTTCATATTTTCCATCTAGCTTCATTTTCTTTAGAAAATAATTGTAATAATAAGCAGCTTTCACATGCACTGGCATACCTTTGATGGTGGTAAGTTCATTGCAGGAATCTGCATACTTTTCATAATTCTTGATGCCAACCACAAATGAAAGGGATTCCTCGTTTTTGGTTTGAAAATCATCATATACTTTTTCCAAAAGAATGTTTGTTTTGGACGGATCCCGACTTTGCAACATGGTTTCAATAATTTTCTTGTTAAATTCTTTTACTTCTTTGGTCATGGTACTACGAACCACCTCAATACCCGTATACTTGGTTTTGTCGCAAGGCACTCCTTCTTCATCTATCACATGCAACACATATCTTTTCTTTTGAATATAAATGGCCACATCACAAATGCTTTCCCGTTTGAATTCAAGCGTTGGATTTTTGCTGTTAAGTTCACGAACTGCCCATTCTGATATGTTTTGATTGATGAATTTTTCAAGATTAGATATGACTTTTTCAGCATCGGGATTCAAACTGCCGTCTTTTTTCAAAAGTTTTATATTATTTTTTTCCAGCAACCGCTGAACAGAAACGTGACAACTATCGGTATCTCCATAAACCATGGGCGAGCTTTTTTCCAATGATTCTTTTTCAATACCCATTTTTTGAAAGAATTCATCAATAATTTCTCCGCCTTTTTTGATCACGCTTTGTCCTGTTACGGTAATACTCCTGGCTATATCCCGATCACTCAAAAAGAAAAAGTTATTGGCGAAAGCACCATAAATGCTGTTCATGAGAATTTTCAATGCATATTGGCGATTATTTAAAATAGCTTCCCGACTTTTCTTTTCCTTCCACTCCGGGCTGCTTTTATCAAGTTTAAGCAATTCCCGCTTTATTTTGTTCATTTCTTTTTTGATATCCATCCGTTTTTTGTAATTATCTTCGATAATTTGCGGAACCAATCCTGTTTCTTTTTGTGAAAATAATGTTCCTATTTTTGTTTCGGAAAGCTGCTGCGCTTTTTTGAATTCTGCATATTTTTCCGGACTGACCGTGTGTTCTTTTCCGCTTTCAAATTTTATAATAACCTTGTCCTGTTCATATTTCACATTTCCTATTTTCATTTCCGGACTCATGTTGCAGGTACGAATTAGGTTTGGATAAAGTGAATTGGCGTCAAAACTGATTACTGAATCATGAAACCCTCGTTGTGGTTCACTGACAAACGCACCTTCAATAGTGACACCATCATCCTCTTTATGTGGATAGGTTGGTATTATTTTTTTGTTTTTCTTGGCTTGAATGGCCACGGCTCCGGCCACAATGCTGATGGTACTCATTGCAGTTTCAAGATTGGTTAAACCTACATGTGACAATGAACGCAAAATATTAAGATAATGCAGCTTTTCCTCTAATTTAACCAGCAAATTAACGTCCTGAATGTTGTAATCCACAAACAACTGCCAATTTTTGTCGGCCAGTGATGAAAGATTGCTTTCCTCGTACTCAGTTTTGGTTTCACCCAACTCTAATGCAGAAATGGATCCCAAACTATAACTTTCCTTTTGAACCGGGGAAAATTTCTTGTAAACATTCATGTAATCAAGATTGGCGATTCCTTCGATATAATATTTTTCCGCTTTTTTTCCAAATTTTGTGAATATTTCTTTTGATATAAGATTATTATAGGGACTTAACCGGCTAGCTTGATCTTCTCCCAATACCCGATTGATGCGATTGACCAGATACGGAATATCAAAAACCTCTCCGTTCCAGGTGGCCACAATGTCTGGATAATCTTTTTGAAAAAAATTAAGAAAATTATCCAACAATTCTGCTTCGGTTTTACAAAATTTATATATAATATTTTCTTTTGACGCATATTCTTTGAGTCCAAAGCTGTAAAATTTCTCGGTCAGGTTATCAAAAACCGTGATGATGTTGATAGGTGCTTTTGCTGCCGAAGGTTCGGGAAATTCATTCGGACTGTATGTTTCAATATCCAGATAAAATATTTTTAAAGGATGTTTGGCAAAATCCGGACTGTCTATTTCCGTGGAAAATTCATCAATAAGAAATTGTTGGGAACATGTGAAATTGTGAAATACACGAGGACTATCTTCTTTTTCTGCAAAAATTCGACGTTCTTTTGAAGAATTGAATGTCTTTTTCTTCAGTTTGGTGTTAAAAAGAGAAATTTCTTCGCTTTCAGCCGGAGTTTCTATGTAAAGATACGGATAATAGGTTCGGCTTACCGTGATTCGTTCGCCGGTTTCCGACCATGTGGCCAGACGAATAGCGTGATTTAATGGATCGTATGTGGCGTGGCGATACACGCGACTAGGCTAAACCATTCTGTTTGTTTAGCAATACCCTTCTTTCATCTCCGTAAGGATATTTGTACAATTCCACATATTTGCTGATATTATCCTCATTTTCCAGCCAACGACCGTCCGCCACTTTCCTGGCCCGTTCACAGTGTGTCATGTATTTCGATTTTTTGCCAAGAATTTGTTCCATCAATTTGATCATTTCATCTCCGGTATCAAACTTGAATGGAGCTTCTGAATAAGTGCAAAGATTTTGACAAGCAATTGGCAATCCGTAACAACAAGCTTCAATATACTTCAAATCACTTTTGCTTTTGTTGAAATTGTTATTCTGAAGGGGGGCCACCATCATGTTGACCCGCAAATCATGAATTTTACCCGGATAATTGTAAAGCTCGGTCCAGGGATGATATTCAAATATGCCTTGTTCCACAAAAGGACGCAGCATCATTGGAAATGCACCGAGAAACACCCATTGATATTTGTCCCGAGTTTCCACGATTGCCTGCAGCACATGCGCAAAATCGTCATTTTGATTTACCCGATTTTCCACATCAAAATGTGCTCCACTTCCTGCATATAAAATGCGGGGCTTTTTATGGGAATTGTCATAATTTTCACTGATACGTTTTAGATTATAAAAATTTCCCATCCAAAACTTCGGGGGATAATTGGGAATGACCGTGATGTTTTTGTGCCCGGTCTTTTCTGCATAATATTTTTTCATGAAATCACAAGTAACAGTGATTTCGTCACATTGAGCCATGATTTCCTGGGCTTGTTTGCGTATATTGGGATCAATAAATGCTGTTTTAAATTTGTTATAATCCGGAATATCCTCACAAAAAACCAAATCATCAATTTCATAAATGAGGCGGAAATTCATTTGTTTTCCAACTTCTTTTAGGAATTTGACAAATTTTAATTGTTGTTCCGTGGCTTGACGCTGCACACGAACCGCTTTGCAATGCACATAATATCGGGGATCCAGACACATGACTGTTGTGCTGTGCATGGTCATTTTATTGTGGGCGTTCAGTATCATTTCGGGCCATATCAAACGCCAATGTCCACATCCGCTATAATCTGCCAGATAATTGATTCCCCGATCCGGCATATTTTCTGGTTGTGCCGGAGTTGGAACTAGCCCTCCTTGTTTGACCATTCCTGGGGACATCCGATTCAGATGAATATTAGCATTGTCTAGAAGAGGATTCGAAGCATAAGGATTGCCTGTGATAAACATAAAATATAATATAATTATTGGATGATTTTAATTTTCAACCAAACAAGTGATGCCTTTTTTCTTTTGTAAATTTATTGTTTTATAATTATTTGAATAAATCGCATCTTTACGGTGACTGATGATAAACACGCATTTATTTTTGCTTATTTCTTCACAAATATTGGTTATAAGTTGCACGCTTTTTTTGTCAAAACTGCTGTCAAAAATTTCGTCAAAAAGCACAAAATTAAACACGGGAAAGTTTTGCAGTTCCCGCATTTCCATGAAAGAAAACATACAGGCAAGATCCACGGCTTTTTTCTCTGCTCCGGATAGATTGGCATAACTGGCAATTTTGCCCATGCTATCCGTTAAACTATCTTCAAAATAATTGTCAAAAACAATTCGGGAATTGGCATCAAGTTTGTTCAAATAGTGGTTTATTTTGCTGTTTAAAAGATGAATAATTTTTGAAATAAAAAGACTTTTCAATCCTTCATCGCTCAATATAAATTTACTGTTGTTTAAAATGTATATTCTTTGGTCAGATTCTTTCAGTTTATTTTCCGCCTCATTTTTCTTTTTTTCATTTTCTTCTATGTTTTTATCAAAATTTTCTGTGCGGATTTTTTCTTTTTCTATTTGTTGATTCAAATCCTGAATAGAATTTTCTATCTGCTCGATCAGATTTTGATTTTGTTCTTTTTTGCTTTTTTGTTTTTCAGATTCGCGTTCTTTTCGTTCTAGTCCTGTAATAATAGATTCAGCTTCTTGCTTTTTATTTTTTAATTTTGCATTTCTTTCTTTTTCATCCAGAATGTTTTTTTCAATATCAGCTATCTGAGTTTGCATTTCTTGCTTTTTGTTTTCCACATGTTGCTGACAGCTGGCATCAATTTCCCGAAGACAGGAAGGACACACTTTAATATTGTCTTTTATTTCATTGAGAATTTTTTGTATGCTTTTCTTTTCAGATAGAAAAGAAGATATATTTTTTTCGCTTTCTGTTGTTTTTTCTTCGATAATTTTAAGTGCACTTTTTGCTTGGTTTATTTTTTCCGAATAATTGTTTTCAGAAGTAACTTGAACATTTTGTATTTCATCATGTAAAACAGTTATTTTTTTCTGCAAATTGTTTATTTTTTCCTGCAAATCATTTATATTTTTTGTTTTTTTGTCTTCAAAATCATGTTTTTGTTGCAAATAATCTTCTAATATGGACACGTAAGTTTCTTTTTTTGCCGCATATCCTTCCCGTATTTTTCTTTCTTCAGACAAATCTGTTTTGCATATTTCTGCCATTTCTGAAAAAATATCCAAATCCAAAATGGATTCTATGTATTCCCGCTTTTCGGATTTTTTCATATTCATGAAACAATGACTGCTGTTGATTCCAAGAGATATGCAATTGTTGAATATTTTGCTGCTGCACCGAATAATGTTTTCAATCGTTTTATTTGTATTTGCTATTGTATCTTTAGTTTCATCCACTCCATTCTTTATCAGTTTTGTTGTTGTAGGATTTATGGTTCTTGTTATTTCGTAGTTGTCAGTTCCAAGATCAAAGCATATCTGCACAACAGTTTTTCCGTTTGTATAATAATTGGGAATAAGATCCTTTTTTATCTCCCGAATGGTTTCTCCGAACAATCCAAAATGAATGGCGTCTGCAATCGTGCTTTTGCCAACTCCATTGGTGCGTTCTGGTTTGTCCAGATTTTCTCCGGTAATCAGACAAAGACCTTTTTCAAAATCTACTTTAATGGGAATTTCTCCCACAGAAAGAAAATTTTTAATATAAACTGTTTTAAAATCTACACTTTGCATTAGACACACCTTTTATAGATATTTTTACAATATTCCAAAGTTTCTTTTTTGTTTTGCACATCCATTTCGTTAATAAATGATTCTAGCATTTGTTCAAAACTGATGTTGGTTTCCTGTGTTTCAGCATCTGATTTCAGTTCAAAATCAGTTTGTGTCAGAAGTGCAAATGGTTTGTGATTTTCCTGTATTTCACTGGCATAGCTTGTGTATTTTTCCGGTGTGTCGGAAATGTCATAAATGATGCGTACAATTGAATTTGTACGGCGGGGAGTTTCTTTTTTTGAATATCTTATGATTTCATGTCGGGGAGAAAATTCGTTTTCAAAACTTTTAAGTTTTAGTTCTTGAAAATCTATCACATAAACAAATTTATTGTTGTTCATGTCGCCAAAAGTATGTTGAAACGGATTTCCCAGATATCCTATTTTAAGATTTCCTCCGTTACGTATGTCGCTAATATGAAAATGACCTGCTAATACGATTTTCTTTTTGTTTTTAAATTGATCTATATCCAATCCATTTTCTGCAAATTTATTATTTTGCATTTTGAATGTTTTAAATTCCGCATGAGCCAAAACCACATCTCCTTCATAATTCTTTTCATCATGTGCATCTGACCATGGAACCATATTGATTTGATTCTCTCCACAACGAAAAGTGGTTGGATTATTAACCACATTCACATATGGATAACCTTCAAATATATGAAGGGATGTAACATCATTTTTTTCCTTGAAATACAGATCATGATTGCCTGTAATCAGGTAAATTTTAAAATTTGAAAATATATTTAATATTTTACGGGCAACATCCAGCGTGGAGACATCTATTTGGTCCCGATCATGAAAATAATCGCCCAAACAGATTACAGAATCTACTTGTTCTTTTTCGGCTATGCTTTTAGCCCAATTTGCCCATTCAATAGCCAATTGATGCCAACGAGGGCTGTTCTGATGAACCCCAAGATGCAGATCTGCAAAAAGAAGTGCCTTGTTTCCTATGGTTTTCAATCATCATGCCCGCCATCCGGGTCCACATAAACACGGGTTCCGGTCTGTTCCATTCCTTCTATCATCTTGTCTGTGTACATTTTTTCTTTGTATTCCTGAAGTGTTTCATGATGTTTCTTTTCTTTTTTAATACGATTGATGAATGCATGAAATGCTATGGTTGTGAAATAGCTGAATGGACTATAACCGCTGTCTAACGTGAACTTTTTATGCTTCAAAGCCGTCATCATTTTGACGATAGCATCTCCAACCATTTCATCCCGATACGAATAATTTAAAAAATTGGGAGCATAACTAAGACCGTTGGCAATTTTGCTGATACTTTCTCCCAGATATGTAGTCAATTTTCCGCTGGAATAAAAAACACGAATGGCCGCTTCAAATTCCGTGGCACTCACATAATGTATTTTTTCTTTTTTTGCTTTGGCAGCTATTTTGCGAATATCATCCCCCTCAGAATGATGATCATCATGATGCTGCGTTTGATTTTTGGGTTTGCGTCCTCTTTTTTTCTTCATAATATTTGATATTGGTTTGTTTTGGTTTCTATTTGTTCTCGGTTGTAAATTTCCAAACGTTTTTCAAAATGTTTTTTTCCATAATAAAGTTGGTCGGCTAGGTCTATGAGCATAAGTTTGTTTTTGCTGGGATGTAATCTTAGCCCACGTCCAATGCTTTGCAATAGACGTATTTTTGCTTTTCCTGCATTTGCCAAAATAATATTGTGTAAATTTTTAATATCAATTCCGGTCGCAAAAATGCTGCTTATAGCAATGCATATAACATTATTTTTTTCCTCCATGAGCATTCTAATTTGATTTCTAACGTCAACTTCTAGTTCGCCTCGGATAAAAAAGACTTTTTTCTGGTCACAATCTTTTTCTAACGTTTTTTGCAAATCTAATCCATGCTGAATTCTATCAATCAGAACCAAGGTATTATTTTGCAAATTGCAGCTAAGTTTGCTTATGACAGAATTTCTAGTCTGGTGATTGATGATAAAGTCATATTCCTGTCGATATCGTTTTAAATCATCGGGAGGAAACCAATCAGGTTGGCTTTTGTAATTCAATTCTATAACATTACATATTGCTTGCGTTAGATATTCTTTCAGGTCTGCACTTGTTTTTTTATAAATAACCGGACCTATTTTTCCTTCAATACAAAGCACATCCTCTTTTTCATCTGGCAAGGTTCCGGTAAAACCAAAACGAATGCTGGCCGGAACTTTGTCTAAAACTTTATTAATTTTGTTTCCCCGTTTATATTTGTGTGCTTCGTCTATGATAATTGCGTCCCGATTCATTATTCTTTCCTCACCCCGGGCGTTTAGTACTCCAATATTTGCAATAATGATGTCACACTCTGTGTTAAAATCATTTTCTCCTGTATATTTTTCCACACAATTTTTTATTCCATATTTTATAAATTCATCATAAACCTGTTCCACCAAACCAAGATCCGGTTCCAATATGAGTATTTTTTCTGCCAGTTTGTTTTTAAGCAAATTGTGTGCAATCACGGCCATGGCATATGTTTTTCCTCCACCTGTAGCCACTTCAAATATGCCCCGGCCAAATCGGAATGCTTGGTCACACATCTCCCTCTGATAATCCCGAGGTTCAAATGACAGATATTCAATGTCAATTTTGTTTTGAATCGGATTTACCTTCAATAATACTTCTCGATCCACTTGTATGTCATCCAATCCCAAAACCTCTTTCATATATTTGTAGATGGAAAGAAACAACCCCAGATCAAACCTTCCAGCAGGAGTGATGGAATAAAATCTGTCAGAAACAAAATAACCTTTGCGGCGCATATGTCGGGCCGTTTTGTTTTCCACGGAAAAATGATTGCGAATCATCCGTATGTGCGGAGATTCCACAACGCCGTAGCGTTTGCTTTTATCCAGGATTATGCGGTTCAATTGGTTTCCAGCTTGATCAGTTCCACCAGATTTTTAATATCATAACTGGCAGAACTCAGTATCTTTTCGCTTTTTTCACATATTTCTAAAATCAATTCACTATTACGGATTTTCTGATCTATTTCTGAAACCGCTTCATGATCGGCGGCCAGTTTTTCCGCTGCAATCATGCTTAGTTTGACTGGCGATTCTCGGTTTATTTCATCCACCACATTCCGCAACATATTTTTGCGTTCTGCATACAATCTTCCCATTTCCCGTTTCGTTTGTATGTAAATGGTTGCATAACGATGCTTGATTCCGGGCAGCATCAATTGTTTTTCTTTCAAATTCAGTTCGTCAAATTGTAAAAATTGCTTCAGTTCTTCCAGCAGCTTTTCCGGTTCCATTTCTTATAAATACCTTATATGGGTCTTTTTTCAAACATTTTTAGTAAAATCCTCAAGGAGGATAACGTGGCCGGTGTGGGTGGCGTTTTTGGTTCTGGTCCTAGCGTGGGAACAATCTTCAGCCCGCCAGATGCTATCAGCAGTGCGGATCGATATGCACCAGGTGATGCTCGCATTCCTTTTGCGTTGGGTTCAAAAAAAAGAAAAGGTAAAAAGAAAAAAATACTGATTCAACGCCGAAAGCTTGGATGAGTGACACGGGACATTGGATTTGTGAAAAATTTGAACCCGAAAGTTTCGGATTCATTTATTTGATTACCAATCTTTCTAACAACCGAAAATATATTGGAAAAAAACAACTGCAATTTCGTAAAAAAAGAAAACTGAAAAGCAGAAAAAACAGCAAAATTTCATATACAGAAAGCGATTGGAAAACATATACCGGTTCATGCCGGGAACTGAACGAAGACATAGAAAAGCTGGGAAAAGAAAATTTCCGGTTTGAAATACTTAAATTTTGCAAAAACAAATGGGAAATGTCTTACGAAGAGATACTGTTGCAAATTCAAAACGAAGTGATAAAAAAACCGGAGTATTACAATGGAATTATTAATTGCCGACTCGGAAAGCCAAAGGAATACTGGTTTAAACATGCAAAAGAAGGATAATATCGTTTTTGTGGATTTCTGGGATGCGTTTTCCAACCGGATGGAAAACCGTATCCTGGATTCCTGTCATAAGTTCAAAATCCTAAACCGACCTTTGAATCGCAACAAAGATGCCCGTAACACTATTGTTTATCATCTGGCCAACTTTTTGCTTTCCAATTTTGTGATCAAAAAACAAAAAGAAGACGTGGCATTTGTTGTTTGTGAGAAAATGAGTGCCGACTTGGAAGTGACGGAACACTTTGATGAAAAACAAATTTATGATTTGTGCATCAAAATTCTTAAAAAATTTGAAAAATATCTTTGCTTTACCGTCATAGAATACGAAGGAACATTTGATCAATTCAGCAAGGTATTAAGCACAGATAAAATATTTTATAAAAAGATTGTTGCCAAGATCATAAACACCATACTGAAGCAAAATAGTAAAAAGTTCAGTATGAAGGACATACAAAAGGTGTTGGAACAATATAATCTTTCAAATAGCATACTAAAGAAGAATTATGCCATGAAACTTGAATAAATACTTAATATGTCACGATTTCTAAAACTTTTGGAACAACAATATTTAAAATTGGATATTAAAAAAGATGAATTGAATCCTTTGCAAAAGGACACTGTCGATAAAATGCTTTCGTCCGGCAAAGCAAAATACGAAGGAATTAAAAATACATGCGCAATTGTCAGCTATGATGTGGATGGTGAAAAAGGAAAATTCAAAGTGGATCCAAAAGGTTCCATCACCCCACATGCTGACGATGAAGAAGAGGAATCCACAACCGGTGGGTTTGATAAAAGTGCCATGAGTAAACAACAAGTTGGAATTTTACGCACGTTGATGAGCCCCGAAGATCAGCGGATTGTTGACACAGCCACACGCAAAACGGTTAGTGGTTTTGTGGGAGCACTTAGCAAAATAAATCAAAGACTCAGCCAAATTAAATGAAATTTGATCAAATTTTAAAAAATAAATATATGCTCCTGAACGAGCAACCTCCGGCTGAATTGCCCGAGGAACCGGCTGCAGAAGCTCCGGCTGAAACACCAGAAGCACCCGCCCCTGAAGCAGAAGCACCCCGGGAAAAATTGGATACGCAAGGTGTTGCGTATCTGGTGGATCTGGTTCGTAAAGCCCTGATAATCGACAAGCTAACCGACAAGGAAAAAGCTGATCTTTTAAACGTTACCGTGGATGCCAATAATGCATTCAATACTTTGGAAAATAAAATATTACCAATCCTGAATAAATATATTCCCGAACCTTCCAGTTGAAATTACGCTAAATCATGTAATATAAATTTATGGCCAAATCAATCAAGTTTGTTGCGGCTGGTGACATACACGGAGATGAATCTGATGCAGTTGGGCTGAAATGTCTTTACAATTTCATGCGCGACTACAAGCCCGATCTGGTGGTTTGTATTGGGGATGTTTGGGATTTCCGAGCAATCCGAAAAAATGCAGACGCCGAATATGACAAAACCCAAAGCATGGAAGAAGATTGGTTTGCTGGAGTGGATTTCTTCAAGAAGTTTTTCAGTTTCGGAAGTGAGAGAATATTTTTGAGGGGCAATCACGACGAACGCATTTTTGATTTGCAAAAGAATGGGGCCAATGGATTAAAGCGGGATTTTGCTACCAAGGTGATTGAAGAAATGGAAGATTTGAACAAAAAGCACCGGGTTCGCATGTATCCTTACCATGTTAAAAACGGAATATACCAATGCGGGACACTCAGATTTGTTCATGGTTATGGCCACAACATGCACGGTTCTAAGCAACATGCAGACGCTTATGGCAACGTTCTTTTTGGTCACACCCACGCAATCGATTATTTTAGAAGTGTAAGTCATGATCTGCGGGAAGCGTGGAATATTGGTTGTTTGAGCAATTTGGCTCCGGAATATAATCGTCAGCAATTAAGACCGCTTCGTTGGCAGCATGGATGGGCTTTTGGTCTGATTCATTCGGACAATACCCATGAGGTTTATCAAGCCAAAGAGCGGGGACGCAAATACATTATTCCTACCAACGTAAAAATCTATAGTTGACAAGCCATTATATTTGTTATAATGGGCCCATGCATAGAAAAAAATTCGTAATCAAGAACAAAAACCGGGATCCCTGGTCCAGTTTTCTTTTTCGTGAACTTGGAAAAGATGAACGTCGCCCCGATGGTCCTGGGTGGATGGATTTACATGAACTTTCAAAAATATGTTACATGAGTTTTCACACCTTGCGAGTCGCCCTGAATGAATTGCGACAAAAAGGAAAGTGTGAACTATATTCTGGAAATATAAGAAATGAAAGAGGGTTCATTCAAAAACATGTTTGGTATCGATTAAAAAGAGGTAATTGGAAAACATATTTTAAAAATTACCAGTACCAAAAAGATAACCAACGTTTGCCGCAAGGAAAAGATTGGTATACTGTAAAAGAACTTGAACAGAAAACAGGTTTTGCCCGTAGCAAAATATTGCGTTTAATGAAAAGTCACAAGATAAGTAATTCAGTCAAAGTTTTTGACGGATATCGATTCAATCCTAAGAAAAACAGACTAGAAAGAAAAATTTGGTACAAATTATGTCTAAATGGGTTAAACAGCTAGAATCCGTTCTTCAGAAAAAAGAAATACGACCTACAGATGGTAGGTGGTATACCCGTATAGAAATCAATGAAATTTTACGAAACAGCAATGAGAATTGTCGAAAGTTTCTTTCGTGGGCAATTAAAAAGCAAAAAGTAAAAAAATTTAGTGGCGCTACCCTTACAGAATCTAAAATTCTTGCCAGCAAGGTTTTTTACAAACCAATTAAAAAGACCTGGTATCAACTTTATTGTGAATATGCAAAAACAAAAGAACGCCGTCCAGTCGGTCCTGGTTGGAAAACTTTTACCCAGCTTTGTAGAGAGCTAAAAATTAGCGAAAGTGTGGGTAGACGTGCTTTACAGCTTTTGATGCATCGAAACAAAGTTGAGATTTTTCGAGGAGGAATCGTGGATAAAAGCACCCGGGTAACTGCAATCAGGTTTTATCGAATCAAAGAATAGTATCCAAAACTTCCAGGGCCAACTTTTTCTTTTCTGGTCCCTGTAAACCCTTCAAATAACTCAAAAACTCTGCTTTGATTTTGACCGGATCCTGGCGAACCTCTGCTGGAATGCTAGGAGATGGTTGCGTGGTTCCTATTGCCTGGGGTCCTAGCCCCAGATTTTCACAATAAAGTTCGCCCATTTTACGTATATCGTCGCTTAGTGCCATATAAATATTTATTAATATATGTTAAGTTTTAAAAATATAAAAAGTATTTTGAATGAAAAGCTTGTTTTGCGTAAAAAAACCGCACCTGAAGGAAAAACGATCTTTATAGCGACCAGTGATTTAACCGATGCAAAAGCTGCTGGTAATGAGACATTTACAAACAAAGATTTCATAAAATCCCTTGGTTTTCGCTGGAATGCCATGGAACGCCGGTGGGAAACGGCACCGTTAGATGAAGCGCAAGCAAATGATTTTGTAAAGGAAACAATCAAGAAACTGAATGAGTTCAACAAAGAGGAAGCCGCCGATTCACAGGTTTCCGAATATTCTGGTGAGGATTTAGAGGATCGTTTCAAGAAATTTGTGGAACTGCTGAAAAGTGGTGTGATGAATGTAAAGAACAGCAAGGAATACCGGGAATATCTGGAGTTTCAAAAACGGTTCAGAAACTATTCATTCAACAATCAGATTTTGATATTCCTGCAAAGAAAAAATGCTTCCAAGGTAGGCGGTAAAAACATGTGGTATCGTCAGTTTGGTCGCAAAATCAAACTCGGAGAAAAAGCCATCATGATTTATGCTCCGATTATGGTAAAGCAAAAAGAAGAAGGAGATGTGAGAATTGGTGAAGATCCCACATCTGGTGAAATTAACAAGGTGATGCGCTTTCGATTGGTTCCGGTATTTGATATCAGTCAAACCGAACCTATTCCTGGAAAAGAAAAAGAAATACCAGAAGAAATTCAATGGTATGATGATACTCCTCTGGACGAACGCATGCGCGTTATTTTTGATGCAGTCAAACAATATGCCAGTGAAAACAACATCAAAATTGATATTAAAACAGAAGATGAACTGGGTGGTGCCCGGGGAGTCAGCAAGGGTGGAAGCATTGAGCTGGTAAGTGAAAATTTAAGCACGTTGGTTCATGAAGTAGCTCATGAAATGTTGCATTGGAAAGACCGGGATAAAGTTCCAGAACGCAAAATACGGGAACTTCAAGCAGAAGGTGTTGCCAATTTTGTTTTGAGCGAATATAACATTCCGGCACCTCATACGGAAAAGTATCTGGCCATTTGGCAAATTGATCCGGAACACATCAACAGCAATTTTAATATCATCAAAGATACAGCAAAAACCCTGATAGAATATATAAATAATTATGTCGAACAAAAAGGTGCAAACATATGAAAAACGTTAATATAGAATATGATATGGATGAAAATGATCTGGATATCATTCTTCGGGATATTGTAAAAGAAACCAAAAAGAAGCCCACCCTGGCATATATTTTTGAAAATTACAGTCAACTGCTTTCTGTTTTTAAACCTCATGTGATCAAAAAAACTTTGGATAATATTCCAGAAGCATATGAATATGCTCCAAATGAAGGTGAAGAATCAGGAACATCTTTAGCCATCAACCCAAAGTCTGCTTTGGATAAAGCAAAACAAGCAATAAAAAATTTAGAAAAAGATAATTTGAGCGCCGCAAAAAAAATTGATGCTCAACCTGATTTAGTAAATGTAGTTATTCAAACTCGTGAATTGTTTCCTTACAAGTTTCGGGCTGATAGCGAAGTTTTAAAATTTGTAAAAAATGCTATAGGACCTGAAAATTTTAGGTTGGCATATCATGCAGAAAAAGAACAAAATCAATTTGAAGATGAACCACACGATATTGAAAGTGATCCAGAAAGCATGAAAGAAGAAGGTAATTTTGGTCGGGCTTTTGACAAAATCATGAGCCAATTAAACGAATCTCATGTTCCAGAAGGTGATGATGAAGGGCGCATGATTGAATATCAATTGCGCACCATCCGAGATGAAATCGACGAACTGCTTCCCATGATCAAGCCAAACGATCAATTTGAGGGATGGGTTCAAAGCAAAGTAACTTTGGCAAAAGATTATGTTTCCGCTGTTCGTGATTATCTTAAAAATCATTATGATGAATATCATTCCAACGATGATGATCAAAGAGATGATTCTGAACCGATGGGTTCTCATGACATGAGCGATGATGCCGAAGCTCTGGCTAGCGCTGGTCATGGTACGGATGAAGATTATGGATATTATGGTGGGAATGAAGACAACGAAGAAGTAAAAGAAGGCGTTGTGGAAGAAAAGAAAGGTTCCCGTTGCACCAAAGTAACAAAAAAAGCTCATTCCACTCGTCCCTCAAAAAAATGGATGAAGTGCGTTCGGCAGGGCGGAAAGCTAAAACGGATTCATTGGGGTCAAGCCGGAGTGCGTGTAACTGGTAAAAGTGGATGGACCAAACGGCGCAAAAGTTTCCGGGCGCGTCATCGCTGCAAGTCTGCAAAGCCGGGTACTCCTCGAGCAATGGCTTGTCGTGATTGGTGATACATTTATGAACTTCAACGACCTAGTATCACAACTTCTTCAGGAAGCCACGAAGAAAAAACCCAAGCGAGATGCGTGTTATTATAAAGTAAAACGCAGATATCGTGTGTGGCCCAGTGCCTACGGTAGCGCCGCGTTATCAGCCTGCAGGAAGCGTGGAGCAGCTAATTGGGGAAATAAAAGCAAGAAAAAATGATTACAGAATATAATATTGAATATAAAGCAAAAACCGGACATCCTTATGGAACATACATTTGTCCAAACTGTAAAAGAAAAGTTAAATCTCGATTAAGTCCGAGTTATATTTCAAAAATTAAAGTATGTAATAAATGCACACTTGTCGTAAAAAAAGAAAAATATATATCTGAAAATAAATTTTTAAATGGAAAAACAATACCAAAAAATTGTAAAAAATGTAATGTAGAATTGAATCAAAATAATAGAGCTAGAAATAGTAGAACTTCTAAGTTATGGAATATTTGTAAAGATTGTTATTCTAATGTAAGAAAAATTTATAGAAATAAACCTTCATCAAAATTAAAAAATCAACTTTATAATCTAAAATCCAGAGAAAAAAAATGGAATGATTATTTGTTTCGTTTAATAAAAAGACGCTATCCTCAAACAGATATGTCGCCAGAGTATATAAAACAACTTTGGGAAAAACAAAATGGTTTATGTTTTTGGTTTAAAATACCAATGACTATAACTTCAAAACACAAGTTTCCTTCAAAACCTTCTGTAGATAGAATAGACAATAACAAACCTTATACAAAAGAAAATTGTGTGTTGTGTTGTTATTCCGCTAATATAGGAAGAAATACAAATAATGTTGATGACTGGATTGGTTTTTTAAATACAATTAAAAATCAAATAGTAAAAGATCATAAAAATGACCCAAAAGTTTGATGTTCTAGTGGATTCATTGTTAAATGAAGCCAAATTTTCTCTTGAAAAGAAATATGGTCTTCGTGGTTGGTTCATGCGCAACAAAGGCAAAGGGTGGGTAGACTGTCGTACCGGAAAACCTTGTGGTCGTCAAAAAGGAGAAAAGCGTAAAGGATATCCGGCTTGCCGTCCAACCAAAAGCATGTGCAGCAGCCGCAAGCGTCATAAAAAAAGCAGCAAGAGAATAAGTTGGAAAAAAGGCGCACCGGCCAAATAGTTAAATATTCTTATGAAGAAGGGTATTTGCAAATTGGCTCCAAATGAGGTGCATAAAGGTGACAAAATCAAAAATACCAACCCGGAATGCAAACATTATAAAAGCAAGGGTGTGGTCACAAAAGTGAGCAAAATAAAAGGTAAAAAGGGAAATGTTGTAGGCAACAAGGTGGAGTATAAAGCCACCAATGACGGCAAACATTGGAAAAAAGGAGATAAATTGGAAAAAACAGAGATCCAATTGAACCGGGAAAGCTTCAAACCATTTCGTTTCTTTTTTGAAAAGCATTGTCCAGACAAGGTAGGATTGATTGAAAAGGTTTACATTGATGGGTTGGGCAATGTGGATGCCAAAATAGACAGCGGCAACGACAGCAATAACGTTTTGTGTGGCACAAATGTTGAAATTATTGACAAAAGGGGTCACAAGTATGCCAAATTCACCAGCATAAACGACGTAGAACTGGAACGTCCACTTTTGGACACGGTCAGCATACACATTGGGGCGGGCGAGCAGGAAAAGCGTCCTCTGGTGGCCCTAGACATCGTTTTTGGGGGCATATTGCACAAGATGGTTCCTTTCAGCATCGGAGATCGCACCCAAAATGATCAGCCTGTTTTGATTGGTAAAAAGTTTTTGCAACAATTAGGAGTGGTAATTGATGTGAACAGCAAGTATTTGCTGCCTGCTTATCAGGAAAAAGGTGGAAAATTTAGTGAAAAACCTTTTCTCAACTATGTGGACAACCCTCCAGCACAGGTAGGCGGGGGCAATACAGTTGGTCGGGACGTGGCTTAAGCTTTATAGCCCATCAAATCCAGACAAAGATCCAGATTATAGTGATCAATCCGGTCCAAAATGTGACTGGGAGCAAATCTGGGTTCGGTATCAAACCTTAAACCTGTTTCTTCGCCTGTTAAAAGGATATCTTCAACATAATCCATGGCTCCAAATTTCTTTAAAAACCGATAATATGAATCTTTTTCAAAATCTGTTTCCAAAATAACCTCATGATGACAAAATACTGTGGCCACCATGGTTAGGGTACGAAAACAGCTGATGCTGCTGGGCGGATTAACCAGCTGTGCATTTATAATGATATGCACTATGATATTTACTAAATAATATTGTGAAATTTGAACAAAGCATTTTGAAAACAATTGTGGAAAAGCTGAAATTGCGCCGCATGCGTTTCAAAGTGGATCCGGCCATCAGCAACCTGGAAGATTTTGATGGAAACACCAGTTATGAAGGTTATGTGCTGAATGAAAATGACGGAGTATTGAATATTCTGGTTATTGACCCCAACAATCAGGTGCGTCAAACCGCAGTTGTTGCCAAAGGTGTGAATGTTTTATCGGATAACCTGAATCATTTCAAAAGAAACCTTATCAAACTGCTTTTGAACAAGATTCCTGTTCAAGCACAAGAACAATTGCAGAACGCACCCACGTTTGATGAAGTTGAATTGATTGCAAAAAACAATGGAGCAACTGAAGATGACATTAAAAATGCTTATCGCACATTCAATTCCGAGTCAGTTGTAAATGAACAAGGTTTGATTCGTCGTACTGTCGGTAAAACCGCTGACATTGCCAAGGATGTTCTTTTGGGTAAAGAACGTGAACCAGGTGCCCGGGGTCTTACTGGCATATTTGGTCTTGGAACACGGATTGGCCAGACATTAAGCAAATTGGGACCTAAAGGAAAAGGTGATTTCCAATTTACTCAGAGAAAAAGCATATTTCACAAGGATCGTCCCCGGAGTGGTCAACAGTTTGTTATAGATTTCAACAAAGATGGTAAAGTTTACACGCTTACAGGAACAGTTGGAGGTGATTTGGTTTCTGGAAAAGACAAATACATTCAATTGAAAAATGTAAAAGCCGAACCTGCGCTGCCTGATTATGCAAAAATAGGTCGTGTTTTGGTGGATTTTGATCTGAATAGTCCCGGTGCTAATTTCCACATTTATGATGATACCAAACGGCTGCGGGACAATTTTAGCGGAGATTTAACCTATGATAACAAAACCAAAAAGTGGGTTGTGTCTCAAACCTCTGAACAGGTTATTCAGGTAAAAACAGGAAAAGATTTTGCCCGGGAACGTCAAACAGGCGGGCGTGCAAGAGAAACAGTAGCAAGTGCAAAAAATATAAAAAGTCTTGCTCAAAATAAAGGTTATGAAACTTTTCAGGAACCTTATGGTAAACAACGCCTTCTGTATAAAATTAAAGGAGAAAACGTGTATTTTGACAGCAATTTTAATCAACAAACCCCCAGAACGAAACCCTAAAACAGTAAATAACCCTATGAGCACAATTAATGAAAAAAAGATGACATCCGGTGAAAAGAAAAAGCGGGAAAAGATCGTTAAGGGCATGAAGAAAAGCCTGCCTTATATGCGCAAAAAGTACGGCAAACGTGCCAAGGATGTCATGTATGCCACTGCCACCAAACAAGCAATGAAAGAAGGTGTCAGCTTTGATAATTTGGTGCAAAAAATTCTCAGCGAAAGCTACGAATTCAAGCGCGAAGCTTGACTTTTTTTCAGCCCCTCTAAATATTCTAGAGGTTCTAGTGGAAATATAATATATTTTAGACCACTAGATAAAAATAAAAAGATATGTATCTAGAATAATATCTTTATAATTTAATATAACCATCTAGAAAGGTATTGACTTATAAGCAGACAAAATAAATCATAGCATATGATACTAAAGCATAAAAATTACATTGAAGAAGCTGTAAAGAAAAACATATCAACTGAAAAATTGGATACATTTTTCAAAGTAGGATTGGAACTGGGAATATTCCGTGTGGTAGGAAATGAAGGAAGTGAAATATTATATGAAACCAATGAAAACCAGACAGCAACTGGATCGCAGATTCTTTTAAATGAAGAAGGAAAACCGAATCCTATAACCATACAACCTGTAAATCATGATCTGGCAAAAGATATGCCAGAACCTAAAAAGACAGAAGAACCCAAGCAAGAGGGAAGTCGCCCTGCTTCGGTTGGCAATAAAGTAACCAGTGGTTTTGGAAATCCTTTTGCAGGAACCAGCTGGGGAAATTAAATGGATTGGGTTGAAAGAATACCAGATCCGAACAAAAAAAAGCTGGAAAATGATGTATTGGGCCAGCTTGCTGGAATCGTGAATCAATTTAGCGAACCCAAGCAGGAACAGCCCAAAACCATGCTGAAAACCGTTGGATTTGAGGATGCTATAAAAGAATTGTTGGATTTGCACAAGAAATAAAGATAAATATTATTAATGGGAAAAAAGAGTAGAGGGAAGGATTCCTCGAAAAAGCTTGTTGAACAGAACCTTTTTCTTAATTTTGAAATAAATCAACGTTTCAATCTAAGCGAAGTACACAAGGGCTTTGTCGAGTGTGGTCTGAATCAGGAAAGCAAAATTATATTTTGCGATGGAGTTGCTGGAACTTCCAAGACATATCTTAGCGTTTATTGCGCTTTGGAGCTTTTGAAGAAGCGGGAAGTGGAAAAAATTGTTTATATCCGTTCCCTCACCGAATCTGGCAAACGTCTTTTGGGCAGTTTGCCCGGAGAAGTGGATGACAAATTCAAACCTTGGAGCATTCCGCTTCTGGAAAAATGTGATGAATTGATCAACATCAGTGTGACCAACGCCCTTTTGCATCAGCATGTGATCAAAAGCACCCCGATCAATTATCTGCGGGGAGTCACTTTTAATGATGCGGCTGTGATTGTGGACGAATTTCAAAATCTTGTAAAAGAAGAAGCCATAACCGTTCTCAGCCGTTTTGGAAAAAATTGCAAAATGTTTGTGGTGGGCGACAGCATGCAAAGTGATATTGCGGAAAAAAGCGGAATCAAGGCAATCATCAACGCTTTTGATACCGAAGAAAGCAAACAACACGGCATTCATGTGTTTCATTTCACTGAAAACGAAATTACCCGCAGCAAAATGCTCAAATATATTGTCAAAGTTATAGGCAATATCAAAAGCGAGCAGGTTATTAAAAATAAGAAATAAAAAATAATAAATATTTTATAAATTGAAAGAATTGATCAAAATAGACATCATATCCGTGCTTCCTAACAAAGGAGTGCATGCAGATCTGTATATTGATGGAAACAATGTGGGTCGGTTATATCTTACCGAGCAGGAGAAAAATATTTTGCAGGAAACTTTTGGTATACAGGAAAAATTTTTGGAAGAATACGAAGACTGATCAGATATAAACCATTACAGCACCTGTTTCTGTTTCCTCATAATAAATGCTTTGATTACCGTATTTGCTGAACATTTTTTGAAATTTTTCAATTTGTTCGTGTTCACAAACGATTAAAACAGTGTCATTTTCATCATCATAACCAATATACGAAGCATCTTTCAGATGTTTCTGATTGGCAGTTAAAATTTTTGCGACCGACTCCATAAACATATTTAGATAAAATTTAAAGGAAAATGTTGAAAATAAATTTGTTGTGATAACATAAATTATGCGGTTGAGCTGGAATAAATATGCCATCAATCTTGCAATTGAAGCAAGCAAACGAAGCGAGGATCCACACAGAAAAGTTGGAGCATGTGCCCTATCTCATGACAATCGCGTTTTGGGCGTCGCTTACAACGGTCTTGTAAGCGGAAAAAATGTTGGTAAAAGTTTTTGGAAAAACCGGAACCGGAGAAGAAAATACATGATTCATGCTGAAACAAATTTGCTTAGTCTTTTTGAACGGGGCGAATGTCGATTGATTGCCACGACACTTTTGCCATGTTGTTATTGCGCCCGTATGATTTGTGCCTGGGGCATTCCCAATGTCATATATCTAGAGGATTATGAACAAGATCGGGAAGGATTGGAGATATTCAGGTTTTACGGAGTTAAAGCAGAAAAAATTATTTAATTTTATTTTTTAAACAACAAAGAGCAAAAATGGCACGGATAGCCGCGCCTTTTGCATGATCAAGGGCGGTTTCCGAATTCGAGTCCACGTCCAACTTTTCGGCTAACATCAGCGAGTTTGTTGCATGCCGTATGGATCGCGTCAGATGCCACTGATACCCTTCCGCGAACCATTCGCCAGAAAAGTGTTTGTTTGAAGCCAAGCACTTTGTCATTGTCTCTTTCACTAAGGAGTATGCGAGTTCTGACACCTGCTCGGTGGAAGGAGCCGATTTTGCAACCTTTAAATTTTTTGCGGTTTTGGGTATGCGGTGCGCCATGTGACATTGAATTTAAATTATCTTATGGTATAACCAATGAATGTCAACGTGTCCCATAATTTTTGATCCGGCAAAACACATTTATACCCGGGTTGCAGATAATAAAATATTTACCAGCGTCACAACCTATATAGGAAAATTTAAACCCAAAAGTAATTTTGATCAGATTGCGGAAAAAATTGCACAACGTCGGGGAACCGACAAACAACAGGTTTTGCATGAATGGGAAGAAATCAAAAACAAAGGATTGGATTTTGGAAACCGAATTCATTTGAATATACAAAATTATCTGGAAGGAAAAGAATGCAGCAGTCAATTGTTTGATTTTTTAAAAAAAATGCAGGTCGATCACAAACTTCAAAGCAAACGTCTGCTTAGCGAACATTTGGTTTATGACATGGATCATGAAATAGCGGGGATGTCCGATCTTATAGCGGAATATATCGACAATAATTTTTTTGAAGTGATTGATTATAAAACAAACAAAAAGTTCAGTTTTGGAAGCAGCGATTGGGAAAACAGTCATTTTCTTCCACCCATCAGTCACTTGCCATGCAATGAGTATTTTACGTATGCTTTACAATTAAGCATGTATGCATACATATTTTCCAAGATGAGCGGAAAGAAACCCAGTCGTCTGACTGTGTATTGGTTGAAACGAAAAGATGTTAAAAATTATGAAAGCTTTGAAGGAATTTGGAAAAAAATAGGTATGCCTTATCTGGAGGATGAAGTGGTTTCTTTGCTAAATAATATTGATGACACGAAGGAGGTTCCGAATTAAAAAAGCAGTTCTGCGGGGGTTTTTGTATATAAGCATCGCGTCCCTGACAGCACTCATGTCGGATCTGAGCGGCTTTAAAAATTTTAGTGAAATTAGTCAAGTGGGAATAGCGATTATTGTGATAAATTTTATTCTTCAAGGATTCATAGCGTGGCGAGCTTTTATTGATCAGACCATCAGCGAGATCAAACATAAAGAAGACAAAGACACTGTTGATTTGCCTAAAATAAGCGATAAATAAGTTTTATGGGAACCAACATAGTAACTGCTATTATCAATGCGGTTGGTGCGGTTTTTGGTGTTATTAAAGATGTTTTTGGTGCAAAAAATTCCCCCGAAATGAAAGATCGACAAGTTAAACAAAAAGAAACAGATTACGCTTCAGAAGCAGAACAAGCAATAAAGGATAAAAATGTTAAAAAAATTCGCGATATGCTTGCTGAGTAGTTTTTTGATTGCTGGGTGCAGCACAGTGACCCCCGACAAAATCAAAGACGAAATTGCCAGTTATGACGCCAGCACACCTTCTGGTTATGATGTGCAAAATAGCGGTTTTATTGGTTTCATGGATGATGGAAAGGGCATTCTAACAGCTTTTGGTGTTTTGCGTTACAATACACTGGTAGCTGCATATAAGGTCAAATTTAAGAGTTATAAAGGGGTAGAGCTGTCCGAGAACTCCGGAATAACCGAATTCACCGATAAAGCAGGAAACAAGATGTTTATCATTGATCAACAACATTTGGTTTATTACGCCATTCTGAACAGTTGGCGTAAAGAAGGAAAACCTTCTGACAGCATTGTTGATAAAGTGATTGATAAGGTAAATTAAAATTATGGATATTGTCCAAGAATATAACATCATCAATCAGTTTTTTAACATGGAACAACCATGTCCTTCTGAAATAAAAAATTGTCAGGTATTAAGAAATCAATATATTCAAAGCAATGCTTCTTTGAAGCGGCAACCTGGTTGTTATCCCTGCATGCATAACAATTTGAGAACACAAACAATTCAGAACATCAAAAAAAATCTGGTTGTTGAAAATGCAAATTGAATCTGTTTTATACTGCGCCTTGATTGTTGAAACTTTTTTGGTCATCTGGTTCAAAAGCCCGATTCAAGACGATCTTAAATATTTAACAAAAATACCATTTCAGGATTATTTGGCGATCAAATGTCCGTTTCTTGCCAAACTATCCAGTTGTCACATTTGTCTTTCTTTTTGGTTGTCTCTTTTTATAGGATTGTTTGTTTTCGATTTGGGAAAACTTTTTCTTTGTATTCCCGGAATTTTGTATTTGATCAACCGAAAAGTTTTTTAAAACGACGGTAAACACGCAATCCACGTTTTTCATATTTTCTTGCATCTTTTTCCATTTTGCTATTAAAATAAGAACTGTTGGCTTCATTCAGATCTTTCATGCTATATTCATCCATATCCCATTCATAAATTTTATCCTGTTGAAAATGGCGAAGTTCATGAAAAAGATCTCGGAAAAAATATTTTTGTTTCAAATAACGGGGCAAATCCTGAACTGAATATGTGAGCAGCATTATCATTCGGCATCCACTGTAGTACATGCTGCTTTTTGCGTTTCCGTGAGTATCAAAATAAATGCGTTTATGTTTGGTATTTTTTCTAAACCTTTTTAGATTTTTTGAAAGTTCATTTTTTACAAAATAAACAGGTATTCCCAATTCGTTGCAAAGACGAACAAACCGACGAGTAAAACAAAGTGTCAAAGACATTTTATATAATATTTATATCGCTAAATAATAAGGATGAAGCTTGCACAGGATTATAAGAATATTGCTGCTATTTATTGTCAAAATAATCCCCACAAAGCAGATAGTACCACTTTGAATAATTATTTAAAGCTTTTTTCTGAGAATGATCCGATATTAAGTTTGAAGCGGGTATATGGCGATCAGTATTTTTATGAATGGAAAAGTCCGGTTGTTTTTTTCAACGGATTCATGCCTTGTTTGATACTGGAAGTACGCACAAAAAATAACGCGGGCAAAACAATTAATTTACAAAATAAAAATATTTTGGAAAAAATAGCTTACAGCAATTTCATTCTTACTGAAGAAAATATATTAAATAAAAAACCTGAAGTTCAATTGCTTGGACATTTTTAATGAACCAAAGAATGATGCAGTTGGATCCACCCATATGGGTCCAAGCCAAGGAGCATGGAGAAGGCAGGGCCATAGCCCTGATTGATTATGGAATTGATCACAGCACCATGTTTTTGGTGCAATTAAACGATGGCAGGTTCCGTATTTTTAATATAGAGGATTGTGTGGGGTGTGAAAATTTTACCCTGGGAATCAAGCGTCCGGACACAGTTTAAAAACAAAAACCTTCTGTAAATACACTTATGAATCAAAAATATACTGTAAAGGTCATCAACAACGAAAGAAAAGAAATTCGTACTCAGGATGTGATTGCATTGGATGCCCAAGATGCGCATAAGAATATTTTTGAAAAAATTAATAGCTATACAGAGGAAATTTTGGAAATCACCGATCAAGAAGGAATATGTGCATATAATTTGAAAAATGGTTTTGTTAATTAATAGCCATTTTTGATAAATATTTGCATGGCTACATTACCATCGCAAACTGTACGTTTTTATCAAACATTTGAAGAAGGAAAGTTCAAGGAACTAACCAACAGCAGTGTTTTTCCTCCTGTAACCACTTTTAAGCCAAATTATTTAGATTCAACACTTAATCCTTCTGTTTGTGCAAATCCTGCATATGAAAACATACAACCTTTCATTTATAACAGATATGCCGTAATAACAACTCCGGCCGGTTTTACCAAAGCTGTTCCAATCACAACCAACACAATTGTTGATCCGGCAAGTGCTGCGGCCAGTGTTTTTGTGGGCTCCAGCAAAGCGTATGATTTTTATGTAGGAGGACAATGGGTAAGCTTTGGAACCGTTCCTCTTGGAGTACTTCCCATCAATGCACAAGGTGCCCGGGTGACTTCAGGTGGAGGTGCCCCAAGCTCCGGTGACATTGTGTTTCTATCGTGAGAATTGATTGGTATAAATCTTCTCTTTTGGGAAGTATTTTTGTTCTTGCCGGAAGTGCCGCATTTTTTTCGGTTTATGGAATGGCACATCTTTTCAAAAGCCAATTCATTCCGATCATTATTCTGGGTCTTGGATTAGAAGCGGCTAAATTTACAGCAACGGTAGGATTGCATGATCTTTGGTATCGGCTTAACAGATTTTTAAGAACCTATCTTTTTGCAGGGGTAGTGGCTCTTTCTCTTATAACCAGCCTTGGCATTTATGGTTTTCTAAGTTCAGCGTATACTGTAAGCAAAGCAGAGTATTCTATAGATGAAGGCAAGATTCAAAATTTAGAAAGCATAAAGAAAAAGAAACAGGAAATATTGGTTCAATACGATGATCGTCTTAAAAAATTAAATGAGAATAAAAAAGATCAGGAATTGAGATTGAACGAAGCTGTCAAAAGCAGCACGGTTATGGAAGGCAAGGATCGGGATGGAGATAAAATCACTTATGTGGACAAGCGGGCCCAACAAACCAAAGATAAGATGATCCAAATAGCTTCGGACTCTATTCAACAATCAAATACGGAATATGCCAATTTGATGGGTGAATATGACAAAACCCAACGGGAAATCCTTGATTTGGAAACACAAATACTCACAAGCAGGCAATCCCAGACCAAAAATAGCGATATTTTAACATTTAAATTCATAGCCGAGGGTTTGAATTTGAGCTTGGACCGGACTGTGCGTTATTTTACACTTATTCTTATATTTGTATTTGATCCCATGGCACTTGCTCTTGTGCTTCTTTATCAACATTTAAAACGATCTCGGGTAAATAAAGTAGAACATCATTATATAGAAAAGGAAAAAGAACGCGTAATATACAAGGAGCCAACCGCAAGAGGTATAGGAATGTAATATGGCTGATAGTAGTTTTGCACAATTTGATTTGTTATCCGCCGTCAAAGCGGGCGATTATCTTGTAGGCTATCGCAACATACGCGAAACCCGGGTTGAATTTGTCAGTTTTCTGCAAAACTCAGTAATACCTTTTATCACAGGTGGCGAAACTTTAAAAATACAAAGTGTCTATAGCTCAGTAAACCCCAACTCATCTTTTTGGAACACCGCCTATACAAATTTGGTTAACAATAGTGCAGCTTATTTATTGAGCGGAACCGAAGTTTATTTGGGTCAAATACCAGTGCTTTCATCTGGGTGGAACAGTGTTTACAGTACTGTTAATACCAATAGCGCAAGATGGAACAGTGTTTATACTACCGTAAACGCTAATAGCACCAATTGGTTTTCTTATACACAAAGAATTCCTGTTCAAAATGCCTCAATAACCAGTATAGATCCTATTGTCACATGGTTTTCAAATGTCTCAGGAATAATTCCGGCAAGTGACATTTCAGCAAGATTGACAACTTCTCGTGGGAAAATTAAAGGAAGAATATTTTTTACAATGCCAAACACGGCAATCAATAAAAATCTTTACATGCGGTTTGCCAGTAATGATACATTCACACTTTCCTCTGTTATTGTTAACGCAGGAAACGGAAGTAGAACAACTCTTGTGAGATCATTTGAAGGTATTTTAATGGATGGAAATTACATAATGTTTAATTCCGCACAAGCAAATACGGCAGATGGGGCTGGAAGCAATCCTTTGGTTTTATATGGCTACACACCTGGCGATACTATTTATTATCAAATTGGCGCATCGGTGGGGGGTGTCACCGTTGGAGAATTTTGTGCCATTTCTGGCGGATATGTTTCTGTGGAACCTTATTAAACAGAATAAGGTTTAAAAATTCTGTAACGAATATCCAATGCACTGATGATGGGTGCATGTGTTAAGCGCACATAAAAGTTTGTTCCGGTCCCAACATTCACTATGTCTGTATCAAGCATGTATGGAACAGGATAACCGCTTAAAGGATCAGGAAATGCGCTGGATCCTAGTGTTAAACTTATATCGTTTGCATTAATATCAAAAGTCGCAGGTTTCAATATGCTTTGCAACGAGCTTATTGTTGTTCCTATTCCAAATGTTATTTTTCCTGCATTATAAAAATAATTGCTAACCGCAGAATTTACTGCAGCTGAGATGGCATTTATTTGAGTGGTTAGTGATGCAGACAACGCAAAAATCATGCTGGTCGTTGAAGAACTGACAGATACCAAATTGGTTTGAAGATCTGTTATTTCATTGTAAAAACTTGTATTGTTTGGTCCAATTACAAAATTTACAAAATCAAGGGTATTTGTCCCTTGTTCATTCTCAACTATTAACAGATTTCCCTCGACTATTTCCTCGATACGAGGCAAACCTTTAATATTAACTACATTAGGATCAGCCATTGATATTATTTATTTATTAGTAAATGAATACAATGAAGAATGTTGGGATAGGAATAGTTACAGCCAACAGACAGGATTTTTACAATAAATGCTTAAAAAGTATACCCGATGAGTATTATACGGTAACCGTAAACGATGGAGAATCTTTTCAGTTTCCTGAAAGAGAAAACTCAATTTTTTTAACAAATAGAGAAAATTTGGGTGTGGGAAAAAGTAAAAATATATTATTTAAAAAGCTTTTGGAAAAGGGAATTGAACATATTTTTATCGTTGAAGATGATATGCTTATAAAAAATCCGGATATATTTGAAAAATATATAAAAGCAAAAGAATCCACAGGAATACAACATTTTATGTTTGCATATCATGGTCCTGCCAACAAAAACGGAATAAGCGGTGGGAAACCATGTCCCCGATTCATTGTGGAATATCCGAACAATCTTAAAATAGCAATTGTACAGGGTTGTGTTGGATCGTTTTGCTACTACACCCGGGAAGTATTGGAAAAAGTGGGATTGATAGATGAAGATTTTTTAAATGCATTTGAGCATGTTGAACACAGCTATCGTATTGCCAAAGCAGGTTACACCACGCCTTATTGGAACTGGCCAGATTTGGCGGACAGCATGGATTATATTGATGAGCAGATGTGTTCAGAACATAGCAGCGCCATTCGACCCAGGAAAGATTGGCGGGAAAACATAATAAAAGGAGCCGGTTTATTTTCTAAAAAACATGGTTATAATCCGGCATGGCAAAATTGTGTACCGGATACACCCAAAGAAAAGGTTTTAGAAATTATGAAAACACTTAAAAAGAAAGGAAAAGCATGAAAATAGCTCTATTACTACCAACCCGGGAACGCATGAACAATAAAATCAGTTTCATGATGAGTGCCCTGGCTCGATGCAAAAATCCAGAAAATTACAATCTTTATTTCGGATTGGATGAAGATGATCCTACTTTGGAGCGGTGTCAAAAAATGGCACGAGCAGTTCAAAATCTTAAGATTATAACCATTCCTAAAAATCCATCTGGCAAATTTAGTCTTGGATATTTTTGGAACTATATGGCTAAAAACACAAATGAAGAAATTATCAGCATGCTTGGTGATGATATGGTATTCAGCACGGATAACTGGGATGAAAAGATTTTGGAGGAATTCGATCCAAAAAATTGTCCGGATAAATTCAAACTTGTTTGTGGATTTGATGGTCATCGACAAGATCAATTTGCCGCATGGCTTTTCATACATCGTTTTTATATGGAAAAAACCGGTTATTTCATGCGGGAGGAATTCTCCCGAAACTGGGTGGATCAATGGCTAGACAACATGTATAGTGCATTTGGACGAAAAGTTTATCGCAAAGATATAACCATAACACATAATCATTGGGTTTTTGGTGCATCCAAATACGATAAAGTTGCGGAAAATCTGAGAAAAACAGAGGGAGAAAACAAAGAGAATTCCGATCAAATGTGGGATAAACTTGCTCCGGAACGGAGGAAAGAAGCAGAACTGTGGCAAAAAATTCTGGAAATAAATCCGGATTTTTCAAAAGTAGCATGAACATAAGCCTGCAAACCCACCGCAATCTTTATATTGAATATGAAGATGCTTTGCAATTTTTAAAAAAAGTAAAAATAAGTGAAAATTCGTTTGAAACAAATTTTCATGTTTATTCTGAAATAAAAACAGAAAGAGAACTTCTTTGTTTGGAGTCTTTTTTGGCGACCCAAAATTTGAATAAAAGCAAATTGTTTTTATGGTCTGATTATGATGTAACAGAAAATGAACTGCTTAAACCCTACAAAAAGCACATAAATTTCAGAATTTATGATCCCATCAAAGAAAGCCAAGGAACTCCTCTGGAAAATTTTACAGAATGTCTTACCCAGCGAGACGAAAAATATTATTTGAACAGTGATTTGTTCCGTCTTTTGATTTGTTACAAATACGGAGGTTGTTTTGTTGATATGGATATTGTTTTTTTACGTAGTTTTGAGCCTCTTTTGGAAAATGAATTTTTGTATATGTGGGGAAGCGAGTTGGATTTTGAAAATTTTGGTTGTTGTGGATCCGTAATGAATCTAAAGAAAGAAAGTGAATTGGGAAAAATGTTTTTAGAAGAAATAAAATCCACTCCAAGCATTCCCAATTCCACGTCATGGGGGCTCAGTTTATTTGCAAAAGTTTACAGAAAAAAGCCATTTCAGGTTTTGCCCGGATTCTTTTTCAATGTGGAATGGAACATGGCGTCTCCTTTAAGCAAGAATGCCAAACAAAATGAAGATCTAAATCGAACCATCCAGTCTCAATGGTTTTCCAATCCTTTACAAAATAACGAGCATTTGTTTTTGGAATCATTTGCATGGCATTGGCACAATTCTTCAAATAAAAACAAACCCAACGTTCTTGGATCAAAATACGATATACTTTCAAAATTAATTCATTCCAAACTTAAACAAAAAAATATCATTGAATAATAAGAAGATAATATAAACTGAAATTATGAATGTCATAGGTTTTTGCGTTTATGGGTCCAAACCCATGTATACACAGGGAATGAAAGAAAATATAAAATTGGCAAAAACTCTTTACCCTGATTGGAAGGTTTGGATTTATATTTCCCCAACTGTTGATATGAATTTGGCCCGGGAATACAAAAAAATGGGATCAGAAGTTTTTTTGATCAACCAACCGGATGGCGGATACTTCATGCTGTATCGGTATTTTCCACTATGTGAACAGAATGTTGAACGGGCCATATTTCGGGATGCCGATTCAAGACTAAGCGAGCGGGAAGCCAAAGCCGTTGAAGAATGGGTAAAACAAGATACAAATCTGCATATTATGCGGGATCATCCGTACCATACCGGACCAGCTATTTTGGGTGGAATGTGGGGAGCAAAAACAAGCAAACTTAGGAACTTTAAAGAAATTATGAAGAAATATGCCTCCATTTCACATTGGGAGCGTAACGTAGATCAATACTTGTTGCATAATGAAGTATATCCTTTGTTGAAAGATAGCGTTACGATTCATGATGAAATTGTGGAAAACAAACCATTTCCGACACAAAGAAAGAATTTTGAATTTGTGGGTTGCCAGTACGACGAAAACAATAAAATTGTTTATCCTGAACACACGGAAATACTTAAGAAATTCTTAGAGGAAAAGAAACAGTGAAAATTTTGATAATTCAAGAACACGGAAGACACAAAGAAAATGCGCACTTTAGAGAATGTCTTTCATTCCAAAAAGCGTTTAAAAGCTTCGGACACGACGCAGATTGTTGGGGACTGGGACATCCGAATTATAAAGAAAAAATCGACTTTAATTCTTATGATGTGATTTTAAATTGTGAAAATTACGGAGACGAATGGCTTCCAGATTTCAATCAAATCAAAAAACCTTACAAAATTTTATATTCTATAGATCCCCATGTTCGCGGAATTTATCCATATGAACAAATATTCAAAAACCAATCCTATAATTTTATGTTTGTGGCTATCCGGGATTTTTGTGGGTCACCAGAAAGGGCTTGGCTTCCGCCAGCAATAGATGATGAGTTTTTCTTTAAAAAAGACATTCCAAAAAACACGTTCTTGGGATTTGTCGGCAATATTTTAAACCGCAAAGATATTTTGGACTACATGACAAACAAATACGGATTAAAGCAACATGTGATGGTTATAGGCGAACAAATGGTGGATCTGATTAATGGGTTTAAAGTGCATTTTAATAAAAACATTAGCATTGGAACAAACTACAGAAATTTTGAAACGGTTGGGTGTGGTACGGTTTTGCTTACGAGTGATTGTAATGAATATGCAGATTTGGGATTTGTTGATGGAAAAAATTGTCTCATATACAGCAGTATTTCCGATTTAGATGATAAAATAACATTTTGTAAAAATAATCCGGATAAACTAATAGAAATTGAAAATAATGCATTAGAGTTGGCAAAGAAGCACACATACAAAAAAAGAGCGAATTCTATTTTAAATTTTTTAAAAACAAAAATATGAAAATTTTAAAATGCGGAGTGAATGTTGAAAATAACAACATTCACGAAACGGTGACAATTGTGGAACCGTCCAATATCTATGGTTGTTCTATTGCAGAAAATTGTTTTGTGGGTCCTTTTGTTGAGATTCAAAAGGGAGTTACCATAAAATCAAACACAAGAATCAGCAGCCATAGCTTTATTTGTGAAGGCGTTGAAATAGGAGAAAACTGTTTTGTTGGGCATGGAGTCATGTTTATAAACGATCTTTACGTTGATTCGTCTTCTTACAAAGATTGGAAAATAAAATACACGAAAATAGGAAATAATGTTAGAATCGGATCAAATGCCACTATTTTACCGGTCAATATTGGTGATAATGCTATTATAGGTGCCGGATCTGTGGTTACCAAAGATGTGCCATCAAACAAGGTAGTAAAAGGTAATCCGGCCAAATGAAAAGCATAGGAATTGTTGGTCTGGGTTATTGGGGAAACATTATTCTCAAAACCCTAATGAAAATGGGAGAAACAAACATAGTAATATGTGAAAAAGACAAGAGCAAAATTAAGGATTTGGGCGCAAATTTTGAAACAGTATCCGATTACAAAGAATTGAAGTCGGATTACGTTTTTGTGATTACTCCAGCTAAAACGCATTTTGATGTGTGCAAGTTTTTTTTACAAAAAAATAAAAATGTTTTCTGCGAAAAGCCCCTTTGTTTGGATATGAACCAGGTAAAAAAGCTTTACAATTATGGGAATAACCTGTTTGTGGATTGGATATTTTTATATAACGACCATTTTAATTATATAAAAAATATCTTACCAACGTTGGGAAATATAAAATCTATAGAATTTAACCGGCTTAATTATGGTCCAGTTAGAAATGATGTGAATGCGTTTATTGATCTTTCTTCACACGATCTTTCAATGTTATGTTCATTTTTTAATGTTAAAAAATCCAAAATGACCGTTATCAATTACAAAGTAAACAAAAAATCAAAACAAGACGATAGCTGTATTTGTTTTATTGATGATAATATAAAAGTTTTGATACGATCCAGTTGGGAAAACAATATAAAAAACAGGGACATTATTTTTAATTTTGAAAAGAATGTTTTGATATGGAATGATGTAACACAGACAATCAAGATAAATGGAGAAAATATTATTGTTAAGTCTTTAAAATCTCCGCTAGAGAACAGCATGGAAAAGTTTTTTCTAAAAAATAGCAGGGACTATGAATATAATAAAAGTATAACTTTAAAAGTGTCTGATATAATAACAAAATGAATGTGGCATTCAATAATTTAAACGCACAGTATCAAATAGTAAAAAATTCTTTGAATGAAAAACTTCAAGAATGTTTTGAAAAGGGAAATTTTATTTTGGGAAGTCCTGTGGAAGAATTTGAAAAGAATTTTGCGGTTTATACCGGAACAAAGCATGCAGTAGGCGTTTCAAACGGAACTGATGCAATTAAACTGGGACTTTTAGGTTTGGATTTAAAAGGAAAAACGGCGGTTTATATGCCAGCCAATACTTATGTGGCAACTGCGTTTGCATGTAAAGATGCGTATCCAAACTGTGAGATTTTTTTAATTGATATAGATGATACATATCAGATGGATATTAATATTTTAGAATTTTTTCTTAACAAAAAAAGTAAAAAATATAAAAACAATATAATAATCCCGGTCCATATGTTCGGAAACATGTGTGACATGGATTCTGTATTGAACCTTGCCAAAAAGTACAGGTGTAAAATTTTAGAAGATG
>Ga0214923_10001184_pt1 | contig 37581 bp, 34 predicted proteins | sample LL1510_MetaG_FD_177993 | JGI IMG/M metagenome (GOLD analysis project Ga0214923, IMG submission 177993) | Freshwater microbial communities from Lake Lanier, Atlanta, Georgia, United States - LL-1510 | ecosystem: Environmental > Aquatic > Freshwater > Lake | place: USA: Georgia | collected...
ACACCAGGAAATACTGCCTTGGCATTTGCAGATTCGCCTTCAAAGCGAATAGGTGCATTCTGCTTAAGAACTGTTTCGCCCGTTAAAACAGCCTGATTTGTGCCAACGGCGATTCCGAGCAACTTATCTTCGGTTGTTCCGCTATTTACGATTGTGCCAACGACTACGGCATCGCCAGTTGAAGTTGAAACAAGTAGCAAGTTGAGAATCTTAATATCTACGCCGTTATCTTTAACTGAAAGTTCAACGCCATCTGTTACTTGGCGGATCATTCGAGTTGGTGCATCTTGTCCTGGACCACAAGCTGTAAGTGTTAAAGCAAGTGAGGCCGCAATTAGCGAAGATGTTAGCGCTTTGTTAGTGCGAGGCATGGGCACATTCTCTCATGTAAAACAAGGTGCTTATTCCGCTTATTTCCATTTACCCCTTATTTATTAGGGTTTTCTCACCTGAAAATGACTGGTAGAATTGGTCGTCTAGCGAAGGGCAACACATGACATTTAAGGTCGGCGAAACCGTTGTTTATCCCCATCACGGAGCAGCTCTTATCGAAGCGATTGAAACTCGCATCATTAAGGGCGAAGAACGTACCTACCTAGTCTTGAAAGTTGCACAAGGAGATCTCACAGTCCGCGTTCCTGCAGATAATGTAGATCTAGTCGGAGTCCGCGATGTTGTAGACAGCGCCGGCCTGGATCGCGTATTTAACGTACTTCGTCAGCCTTACACCGAAGAGCCAACAAACTGGTCACGTCGTTACAAGGCAAACCTCGAAAAACTTGCATCAGGAGATGTCATTAAGGTCGCAGAAGTTGTGCGCGATCTTTACCGTCGCGATCTCGATCGTGGACTCTCTGCTGGTGAAAAGCGCATGCTCGCCAAGGCGAAGCAGATCCTTATCTCTGAGCTAGCTCTTGCTGAGCGCACAGATGAAGAAAAGGCTGCAACTCTCCTTGACGAGGTTCTCGCTTCTTAAGTAACAAGCCTTTCTTATGATCGCCGCAATCATCGCTGCTGCAGGCAGTGGCGAAAGATTTGGCGCATCAATTCCGAAAGCCCTAATCCAACTCGGCGATCGCACCCTTATCGAGCATGCCGTCTCGTCTATCGCATCTGTTGCAGACCAAATAATTGTTACTGCACCTAGCGGATATGAAAAGGAGATTCAGAAGCTAGTTGGTGATGGCGTAACCGTTGTAACTGGTGGAGTTACGCGTTCTGAGAGCGTGCGCATCGGTTTATCAAAAGTCTTAGGCGGTGCCGAATATGTTCTGATTCATGATGCAGCTCGCGCACTGGCTTCACCTGATTTAGCAAAGCGCGTTGTTGCTGCGCTCAAAAACGGGGATGTTGCAGTTATTCCGGGTCTTGCCCAAACGGATACGGTAAAAGTAGTTGATCAAACCGGGATTGTTACTTCAACTCCAGATCGCACTTCTATGCGACGCGTGCAAACACCACAAGGATTTACCCACGGCATCATAAATCAAGCACATGCCCAAGCTGGCGAAGCAACAGATGATGCTGCACTAGTTGAATCACTGGGTAAACCAGTTCGCGTAATCGATGGCGAAGAACGCGCAATCAAAATTACAACGCCTAACGATTTGGCGACAGCGCTGCAGTTCTTAGGTAAATCAACTAACTTTAAAACTGGAGTTGGCGTTGACGCCCATCACTTCGAAGCCGGTCGTCCATTATGGCTGGCTGGTTTGTTGTGGCCAGATCAAGATGGCGTAGCAGGCCACTCTGATGGCGACGTTGCAGCACACGCAATTTGTGATGCACTTTTTGCAGCAAGTTGCCTTGGTGATTTGGGATCAAATTTCGGAACTAATAAGCCAGAATATAAAGGCGCATCCGGAACAACTTTGCTTAAAGAAACTCTGGCATTAGTTGAAAAGAGCGGATATGCAATTTCGCATGTATCTGTGCAAGTAATTGGCAATCGCCCCAAGATCGGTTCACGTCGTGCCGAAGCAATTGCAACGCTTTCGCAGGCTTTAGGTGGCGCCGAAGTCGCGTTACTTGCAACAACTACCGATGGCATGGGCCTAACTGGTGAAGGCAATGGCATAGCCGCCATTGCATCAGCGCTGATTTCCAAGATTAGTTAGTTTTTCGCTCTAGACTTTCCTCAACTGAAAAGGCAGGAAAAATGGCGAGTAAATCAAAACAAAAGCGCATCCAAGCGATGAATCGCAAAGAAACTGCAACTTTGGCTGTCGTTATCGCGATGATTGGAGCCATACTCGCAATCTTCCAAAACAGATACGGTCAGTTCAGCGATATTCGCGGCTTCTACGGAATGCACTTTGCCGATGGACAACATCAGTGGCCATTCTCAACACACACGCTTGTGGGATCTACTCAAGAAATGCATCCAGTGGAGTACCCAGCACTTACAGGTTTCATAATGTGGTTTTTTTCATTCTTTATCGCACCAGCACAATATGCGTGGGTCGACTATTTCCGCCTGACTGCAATCGTTCACGTTGGCCTCTTTGGCTTGCTAGCGCTCTATCTCAATAAGCTTTCCTCAAGAAATTTGGCGATTATTTTTGCGGTGTCTCCAGCAGTCCTTTATTCCCTTAATCGAAATTGGGATATCTGGGCAATTTTACCAATGATCGGCGCTATTTATCTATTCGAGAAGAAAAAAATCAAGCAGAGCGCCTTTTGGTTAGCAGTTTCAATCGCAACAAAATTCTTCCCGATAGTTGTATTGCTTCCAGTAGCGGTCTATTACCTGCGAAAAAAACAGCTTAAGGAAGCCATCAGATATATAGGCCTAACCTTGGGTATCTTTCTGGCAATAAATCTTCCATTTATGTTGATTAACTTCCGCGGTTGGTCATACTTCTACGAGTTTAGTTATAAACGACCAATAGGTTCGGCATCGGTGTTTGAAATTGCTTCTGTTCTCGGTCATCCCATTCCAAATACAAAGATACTTTTCTATGTATTCAATCTGGCAGCACTTGGATTGGTTCTTCTCTACCTAACCAAGAGCAAAAAGGTAATTTCCATAGCTGAAGGCTCATTTTTCACAACGTTTGCCTTCATTCTCTTCAATAAGCAATATTCAATGCAATATGTAATCTGGCTGGCATCTTTAGCGGTTCTTGCAATTGGCTACTTAAATAAAGAACGCCAAACTAAAATGCTAGTTATATATGGCGTTTGGCAAATCTCTGAACTTGTCTTCCAATACTCCTTCTTCCAAAACATTCTTACTAATACTTATGCGGGAACTGCAACACCGGCTTCTCCTCAAGTTACCTCAACGGATTACGGTGTTGCGGGCGTGATCCGCTACACCTTGGCCGTTGCATTCACTTTCGCCTTGGCTCACTATCTAAATGCACAACGTAAGCAAGATTCCGTAACGAAATAGGCTGGGTTAGCCACAGCTTTTTTCAAGATAGAATTGCCCAATGAGTTCGCTATCTTTATATGACACGCTAACGCGAACCACATCCCCATTTGTGCCGCTCAAAGAGGGCGAAGTCGGTATTTATTTATGCGGTGCAACTGTGCAAGCACCCCCACACATCGGTCACGTGCGCTCAGGCGTTAACTTCGACATCTTGCGCCGTTGGTTAACTAAATCTGGCTATGACGTAACTTTTATTCGTAACGTCACCGATATCGATGACAAGATTTTGCATAAGGCAGTTCACGAGCAAATGCCTTGGTGGGCAGTTGCTATGAAATACGAGCGCGCATTCTCTGATGCCTATGCAGCTTTGAATGTTTTGCCACCAACCTATGAACCTCGCGCTACGGGCCATGTCACCCAGATGATCGAGCTCATGACTTTGCTCATCGAACGTGGTGCGGCATATGCGCCAGGAAATGGCGATGTTTATCTAGAAGTTCGCAAATTAGAGTCGTATCTAACTTTGTCGCGTCAAAAGATTGATGATCTGCAGCCAGCCGCAGATGCTGATGAAATTTATAAGAAAGATCCCCGCGACTTTGCACTTTGGAAAGCGGCAAAGCCCGGAGATCCATCTTGGCCAACTCCTTGGGGTGCAGGTCGCCCAGGTTGGCACCTGGAATGTTCTGCAATGGCACACGCTTACCTAGGTGAAGCATTTGATATTCACGGCGGTGGACTCGATTTAATCTTCCCGCACCACGAGAACGAGATCGCACAATCAGAAGCAGCGGGATACGCATTCTCAAAGCGCTGGATGCACAACGCTTGGGTTACCGCTTCTGGCGAAAAAATGTCTAAGTCACTTGGTAACTCACTACAAGTTGCGGAACTTTTAAAGACAGTGCGCGGAATTGAATTGCGTTGGTATCTCGGCAGCGCGCATTACCGTTCGATGCTCGAGTTCTCACACGAAGCACTCGCCGAATCTGCAACAGCTTTCCGTCGCATAGAAGGTTTCTTGACTCGCGCAACTGAAATTCTTGGTTCTGCACCAACTCCCGTTATTTCACAAGGATTTACCGATGCCATGAACGATGATTTAGCAGTGCCAACAGCGCTTGCGGGAATCTCTGAAGCGCTGCGCTTAGGCAATAGCGCGATTGCTTCAGGAGATAAAGCAGTTATTTCGTCATCTGCAAATGAAATCCGTGGTGCACTTGAGGTACTTGGTTGTGATCCATTTGATCCTGCCTATGCAAATCACAGTGGTGAAGATTTAATCAAGGCACTCGATGGCGTTATTCAATTAGCGCTGGCACAGCGCACCGCCGCACGCGAACGAAAAGATTTTGCAGCATCAGATCAAATCCGCGATGGACTTGCAGCGCTCGGAATTACAATTGAAGACACAGCACAAGGGCCACGTTGGTCTATCTCACAGATAAGCGAGAAGTAAATGGCCAGCAGCGCAAAACCACGTGGAGCAGCACGCACTAGTTCTAAAAGGGGACCAACTGGCGGAACTGGCGGAAAGAATAAACGTCGCTTGGAAGGTAAAGGTCCAACACCTAAAGCGGAAGATCGTCCATATCACGCTGCTGCAAAACGAAAGAAGGCTGCCGAAAAGAAAGCTGCACCGCGCACTCGCACAGGACGTAGCGATAAGCCAAAGGGCGAAATTGTCTCTGGTCGTAACGCAGTTCTGGAAGCGCTTCGTGCCAGCGTTCCAGCAACAGAACTAATTGTGGCGCGCAGCATCGATGTTGATGATCGCGTTGCCGAATCGCTGCAACTTGCGCTGCACCACCAACTTCCGATTCGCGAAGTACACCGTGCAGAACTCGAAGGTATCAACGCCAATAGCCAAGGAATTATCTTGGCGATTAAGCCTTACCAATATTCTTCATTCCAAGAAATTTCAGAGCGTGCTAACCATCCAATCTTGATCGTTGCTTTAGATGGCGTTACCGACCCACGTAACTTGGGTGCAATTGTGCGAAGCGCTGCTGCATTTGGCGCCGCAGGTGTTGTTATGACCGAACGTCGCGCCGCTGCAATGACTGCCTCTGCTTGGAAATCATCTGCTGGAGCTGCTGCTCGTCTGCCAGTTGCCCAGGTAACAAATATGGCGCGCTGTATTGAGGATGCTAAGAAATTAGGCTGTTTCGTTATCGGTTTAGATGGCGAATCAGATGAAACTTTGAGCGGCATGAAGGTTGCCAAAGAGAATGTCATGATCGTTGTTGGCAGCGAAGGAAAGGGACTTTCGCGCTTAGTTCGCGAGAAATGCGACTTAGTTGTTTCGATTCCAATGCGCGCCACCACTGAATCACTTAATGCCAGCGTTGCAACATCAATCGCGCTCTTCTGGATAGACGAGCAGCGTCGTAAGTAAAGGTTGAGATCGAAATGAAGTACAAACGTTTAATTGTCTGCGGAGATTCATATTCCGAGGGTATGTCCGATGAGATGGTCGATGGCCAATATCGCGGCTGGGCCGATCGCATCGCTGATGTTATGGCGCAAGGAGTAGATGGATTTAGCTATGCCAATTTAGCGATTCGTGGCAAGTTGTTGAAACAGGTAATTGATGATCAACTTCCGCTGGCACTTACTTATGTAACCGGGCCAGATACTTTATTTTCGTTCCATGCTGGAGCCAATGATGCGCTGCGCCCAAGTTACAAACCAGATATAGCTGCTGTGCTTTATGTAGAAGCAGTACGTCGAGTCGCGGCGAGCGGTGCAACAGTGATGTTATTTACAGTTTTAGAACGCACCGGAAATACCGGTCGCGGCTCTGATGTCTGGGCTGCTCGCTTTGGTGAATTCAATAAGACCGTTCGTAAAGTTGGTGCGGAAGTCGGAGCAATCATTGTTGATGCCAATCAAGAAACATTCTTTAGCGATAACCGTTTCTTAGCATTCGATCGCCTACATTTAAATGCTGAGGGCCACTACCGAGTTGCGCAAGCGTTACTAGAAAAACTTGGTTATGAATTTGATCCATCATGGCGAATTCCATTGCCACCAGCTCAACCAACACCGTGGCTGAAAAAGCGCGTGATTTCTGCGATTTGGTTCTTCACATTTGCACTGCCTTGGATCTGGCGACGGCTACGTGGAAAATCATCAGGAGATGGTCGCACAGCGAAGTATCCGACCCCTATTAGCTGGCCCGTTTAGCGCCTGTCCACTCACCGATTACTAGAAATTCACCGAAAGGAGAGATGATTACAACATGCCAGAAGCAGCTCACCTCATAGATAGAGAGATCAGCTGGCTCTCCTTCAATGAGCGCGTCTTGGAAATGGCGGAAGACCGATCACTTCCACTTTTTGAGCGAATTAGATTTTTAACAATTTTTGCATCGAATTTAGATGAGTTTTACATGGTGCGAGTTGCATCTCTTTTGAGCAAGTTAGAGAGTAATCCTGGCGCGGTAAATTCTGCAGGTTTTACTCCTAATGAATTACTTGAAGCTATATCAGTCCGAGTACGAGAGCTAACTCTTCGTCACGCAAATGTTTTCAAAGATCAGATTATTGGAGACCTTGCAAAAGAGAAGATTGAAATCATTCGTTGGGATGATTTATCAGATGACGAACGTGCACATGTATCGAGAATTTTTGCCGACCGCATCTTTCCAGTATTGACGCCACTTGCAGTCGATCCTTCGCACCCATTCCCATACATATCGGGTCTTTCATTAAATCTTGCAGTCATGGTGAAAAACCCTAAAACTTCTGAAGAGTATTTTGCGAGAGTAAAAGTTCCACCAATTCTCTCGCGATTTATTCCAGTAAGCCCTGCTCCACACAGCAAGCGCTTCTTGCCTCTAGAAGATCTAATCGCGATCCACTTACAGGAGCTCTTCCCAGGAATGTTGATCGAGGATCACTACACATTCCGCATTACGCGAAATCAAGATATTGAACTTGAAGAAGAAGATACTGAAAACTTGCTCACTTCAATTGAACAAGAATTAGCTCGCCGCCGCTTTGGCCCACCAGTTCGCTTAGAAATCGAGTCTGGGGTTGGCGAAAAGTTGCGCGATAAATTATGCGAGCAACTAAATATAAACCCGGCAAATGTATTTTCTTTGCCAGCGCCGCTTAACTTGCGAGATCTTATGAAGATCGCTGATTTAGATATACCTAAGCTCAATTTCCCATCTTTCCGTTCGCGCACTGTGGCATCACTACGTGAAGTTGATGCTGAAGAGCCAGACCTATTCTTTGCGGCAATCCGCCAAGGCGAGATATTGCTGCATCATCCATATGAGTCATTTACCTCATCAGTAGTTCAGTTCTTGCAGCATGCCGCGCAAGACCCATCTGTTTTAGCGATAAAGCAGACTCTCTACAGAACATCAGGCGACTCACCAATCATTGAGGCGCTGATTGAAGCTGCTGAAGCGGGTAAGCAAGTACTTGCGGTAATCGAACTTCGCGCCCGTTTTGATGAGCAAGCAAACGTGCGCTGGGCCCGCAAACTTGAAGCTGCTGGCGTTCACGTCGTTTACGGTTTGATGGGTCTTAAGACGCATGCCAAGTTGTCTTTGGTTGTGCGCGATGAAGCGCAAGGCCTGCGCCTTTACTGCCACATGGGTACTGGAAATTACAATCCCAAGACTGCGCGCTTCTATGAAGATCTAGGAATTCTTAGCGCTGATCCTGTGCTGACCGAAGATTTAACTAAGTTGTTCAATCAGCTCTCTGGTTTTGCACCGCATTCAACATATTCACGTTTACTTGTTGCACCACGTACTTTGCGCAGTGGTCTGTTAGAGAAAATTGCTAACGAGACTGCCATGGCTAAAGCGGGTCGACCATCAGGTATTCAAATAAAACTAAACTCATTGCTGGATGAAGATTTCGTTGATGCACTTTATGAAGCATCACAAGCAGGAGTAAAGGTAGACATAGTTGTACGCGGTATTTGTTCATTACGCCCAGGAATTGTTGGGCTATCAGAAAACATCACGGTGCGTTCGATACTAGGACGATTCCTTGAGCATTCCCGTATTTACCACTTTGTAAATGGTGGCGAAGATGAGTACTGGATCGGAAGCGCCGATTTAATGCACCGTAATCTAGATCGCCGCGTTGAAAGTTTGGTTCGCATCGAACGGCCCGCGCATCAAAGCTCACTTCAGGAAATCTTTGATCTCTCATTGAGTGAAGAGACAGCAAGCTGGCATCAAGTTGAAGATAAGTGGACCCACCATTCCAAGAGCGCAACAGGTGAGCCATTGCAAGATCTTCAAAACCTCTACATCAAGCGTTATAAGAAGGCTCACTAATGGCTAAAGAGACCGATACGCCACTTATTCAAGCAGCAGGAGCTGTGTTGTGGCGTAAGAGCCCTCATGAAGATATAGAAATCGCGGTTATTCACCGCCCCCGTTATGACGACTGGTCAATCCCCAAAGGCAAAGTTGAAAATAACGAATCACATATCGCAACTGCGTATCGCGAAGTTTTAGAAGAAACCGGGTATACCTCAACATTTGGTGCAGAAGTTGGGAGTGTTGTTTATAAATTAGAGGGCGCTCCGAAGGAAGTTCGCTACTGGGCAGCGCAAGCTCATGATGTGGCAGAAGGAAAGCCGAGCCCGGAAGAAGTAGATCAACTGGAATGGCTAACACCAAAGTTGGCGAAAGAGCGTTTAACAAATAAAGATGATCGCAAGATTGTGGATTACTTCCTTGAGTTTGGTGTCGATACTTTTCCAATTGTTTTGTTGCGCCATGCTAAGGCGTTGAAGCGTGATGATTGGGATGGCGATGATGGTGATCGCCCGCTAGAACATCGCGGACAGTTGCAAGCAAAAAGATTGCTGCCGATCTATCTTCCCTACGGCGTTAAAGAATTTCACACATCAGATGCGCTTCGCTGCACCGAGACAATTGGACCAATGGTTCGTTCGTTGTCAGCAGTTCCAATTTATTCAGCAGATTTATCTGAGTACGGCTATGCTAAAGATAAAGACGTACCGCTTGATTACGTTCAAGATCTAATGAATCGTGGTGTACCGGCGCTAGTGTGTAGCCACAACCCGATTATTCCTAAGCTGGTTAAGAAGTTAGTTGGAAAGAAGTACTTCAACTCTATGGATCGCGAACTAGAACCTGCGCAGGCGATTGTTTTACATTGCCGAAATGGTGAAGTTATTGCTTGTGATTGGGTAGACGAACCAATCGTTTAAAAAGGTTTAAAGCTTTAGCGTTCCATCCAGTCTAGCCAGCGTAAAACAATACCTTCACGCAAGGCCCAAGGGCATATCTCAAGTTCATTGATATGTAAACGCTCCATCACGGTGCGGGCAACGATTGCACCAGCCACTATCTGACGAGCACGGCTTTGTGATACTCCAGGAAGTTCGGCGCGACCTTTATTGGTCATCTCCTGCAGCCTCGGAATCATTTTGGTTAGCGAGTTGATATTCAAATACTTTGGGTTATCTTCGAAGTAATGCTCGCCCAAACGAGCCAAAGTTCTAAAGGTTTTACTGGTTGCCACAAAGTGATCGGCAACGTGATCCATGATGTCTTCTGGCACTGATTTCTTTACTTCATCTACGACATAGTTCTCTAGCGCCTTAAGCTCTTTTGAAGTGTGGGGATCTGATCCCAAATATTCGCGAGTTAAGCGAGATGCGCCAAGTGGCAAGGAAACAGTTACTTCGGCGCTCTCATCATCGCCAACTGCAATTTCCAGCGAACCTCCACCAATATCCAAAACTAATAAACGCCCGCTTGACCAACCGAGCCAGCGGCGCACAGCTAAGAAAGTCATCTTGGCTTCGTCATCACCGGATAAAACTTGTAAATCAATATCGAACTTACGATTAATCTCAGAGAGAATCTCTTTACCGTTCTTGGCATCGCGAATAGCAGATGTTGCAAAGGCGAGAATTTCTTCAGTTTGAAACTCTTTGGCATGTGCAATTGCATCAGCGATTGCAGTCTCTAAAAGTGCAACGCCATCTGGAGTTATCTCACCTGATTGATTTAAATATTCGTGAAGGCGAAGTTCCACCTTTTGATTTGTTGCTGGGCTTGGGCGAGCACCTGGGTGGGCATCTACAACTTGGAGGTGGACGGTATTGGAGCCCACATCTAAAACGCCCAATCGCATGCGGCCAAACCTACCTGTCTGATGCGTATATCTCTTTGATTTTTACATTATGGCGATAACTGCCATAATTACGCCCGTTGCCTGCAATGGCAGCAAGCCTCTCTAGCTCAGTGGTAGAGCAGCGCACTTGTAATGCGCAGGTCGTCAGTTCAATCCTGACGGGGGGCTCCAAAATTTACCCAACAAAAAAGGGGAAATGATGACTAACGATTCGTTCCCTCACGAGCAATTTGATGACCTGTTAAGCGCCAACTCTGAATACGCAAAGACTTTCAAATATTCAGATCTCTCAGGCAGCGCCGCTAAAGGATTAGCAATTGTCACTTGCATGGATTCGCGCATCAATCCGCTCTCCGTTGTCGGTATGCGCTCTGGCGATGCCAAGATTCTGCGCAATGCAGGAGCGCGCGTAACAGAGGACGTAATCCGTACCTTGGTTCTGGCAACATATTTATTAAACGTTGATCGGATATTGGTTATGCCACATACGGACTGCGCTATGGCTAACGGCGATGAAGCAGATATACACGCACTTATTGATGAGAAATATAGCGTTGATACTCGTTCACTTGAATTTCGCACAACGCGCGATCAAAAAGCTGCGCTCGCAACAGACGTTAGCCGCATCCGCGCTTACCCGTTGCTCCGCAAAGGCGTAACCGTTGCCGGAGCTATTTATGATGTTAAGACCGGAACAATTATTCCGGTTGATTGCTAACGCGCCGAATCGGCATCTTCGTTACTGGATAATTTAGATCTGTTAAAAATTGCTGCACAATCGCGCTAAATAAAGCTGGTTTTTCCTTCGGTGCGATGTGTGAAGTGCCCGGAATAATCGCCAACTGACTTAATTCGATTGCGCGATACATCGAAAGGGTATGTTCGTGCGAAATAACATCGTCATCGCCGGCAATAATCAGCGTTGGACATTGAATCTTCGCTAAATCACGCAATGGAATATCTGGCTCAGTCTCCCAAATTCGTAACATCTTCTTGATCTTTTCATTCTGCGTATCTGGAGCATCGGGCGAAGTTGCTGCGTATTCGGCTTTATCTTCATCGCTTGGTTCAGAAAAAGGAATCTCAATACTGGTTCCGGAATGGTTGTAATTGGCACCGATTAAGACCAAGGATTTAACTAACTCAGGGCGGGCAATCGCAACTGACATCGCAATGATTCCGCCATCAGACCAACCGATTAGATGCGCTGGCTCTTTAACAATATCTTCGAGGTAGGCAATTGCTTCTTTAATTTGATAGTCAAAGTGGAAAGAACCCGCGCGATCTCCGGTGTAACCATGACCGGTGCGATCGTAGGCAAATAAATGAAAGTCAGGTTCGAGATCGGGCGTTAAAACATAATCCCAATGCGATGTCTGACTTAGGCCGCCGTGCAGAAGTACAACCGCTTCGCCATTATTTTCCCATTCGTAGGCGTAAGTCTGATGCCCACGTAAATCTATGTACTTCTCCATTAATTTAGAGGCTATCCATAATGTGGCGGTTGCCGCGGTCGAAAGTTAAATAGTTCCAGGTCCAGTCAGCCATGGTGCCAATCTTGTTTCGGCCACCAAGTAAGTAGAATAAGTGCAGCCATAACCAGGCATACCAGGCTGGTGCGCCAGCAACTTGAATTCCCCTAAATTGAACAATGGCTTTGTGGCGGCCGATCGTTGCCATCGAACCTTTATCTAGGTATTTAAAGTCTTGCAATTCTTGGCCACGGCAAGCGCGCATGATTTGCTTTGCAACCCAGCGACCTTGTTGCATCGCAACCGGTGCAACCATCGGCAAAAAGCTTCCATCTGCGCCTTTTGCACCAGAGATATCTCCGATCGCCCAAATGTGCGGATAATGGCTAACCTGCAAGTTTTGCGCAACGCTAATTCGCGTTCCATCAAGTGGCAGATTTAGGAGAGCGCCAGTTGGTTCGCCCTTAACGCCTGCCGCCCAAATAGTTACTTCAGATGGAACTGTTGCACCGCCCTTAATTAAAATCTGGCGCGGTTTAACTTCCTGCACGGCAGTGTTGAGCAGAACCTTTACACCTAGTCTCTCTAAATCTCGCTTGGCACGGGCAGATAACTTTTCACTAAACATCGGCAAGATGCGTGGGCCGGCTTCAATCAGGTAAATATCAATATGATTTGCAGCATTGGCTTCATCGTTTTTTAATGGCCCGCGCTTTAGTTCGGCAAGTGCGCCAGCCATTTCCACGCCAGTTGGGCCGCCGCCGACGACGGTAAGTGAAAGGCGAGTCTGATCTTCAAAACGACAGAGATCTTCAAAACGGCGCATAACTTCGGCGCGGATTCCGATTGCTTCGTGAACACTCTTCATACCAAGCGCATGTTCCATAACGCCTTTTACACCGAAGTCTGCGGTGGCAGAACCAAGCGCGACTACTAAATGATCAAATTCGAGAACTTCCGAAGAATCTAGTTTTACAGATTTATTTTTATGATCAACTGAAATCGGTGAACCCATACGGAATTTAACGCCGCTCTTGCGAAGTGCACCGCGCACTGGGTGAGCGACATGATCTGCCGCTAATCCCGCAGTTGCGACCTGATAGAGCAACGGTAAGAAAGTTTGAAAGTTATGGCGATCGACAACTGTTACCTCAGCCTCCTTGGCCAGCGCTTTTGCAGCGGTAAGCCCGCCAAAGCCAGCGCCTAGGATTACAACGCGAGGTCGAGTAGAAGAAGCCATGTGCTCAGTCTAGGCTCTCAACTATGAACTCGCAGCACTTAATACTCGTTACTGGAGCCTCTGGCTATGTTGGTGGTCGGTTGGTACGAGATCTCGTCAGCGATAAATGTGATGTAAGAATTTTGGTACGCGATCGTCAAAAAGTTGCCGACCAACCGTGGGCATCAGATGTAGATGTGGTTGAAGGAAATGCCACTTTAATTGCTGATCTAGATCGCGCTTTAAGCGGTGTACACACAGCTTTCTACTTGTTGCACTCCATTAATTTAGGTAAGAATTTCGATGATATTGAATCCGAAATGGCGCGGAACTTTGCACAAGCAGCCGAAAGACAAGGCGTTAAGCAGATCGTTTATTTAGGTGGAATCGCCAACGATAAGAATCGCAGTCAACATTTAGCTTCACGTATGAATACCGGTGCGCAGCTAGCTTCCACATCTGTTCCAGTTCTCGAACTACGCGCGGGAATCATTATTGGTTCGGGTTCGGCATCATTCGAGATGTTGCGTCACTTAACGCATCGTCTACCGATTATGACGACGCCAAAGTGGGTATCTAATTTAACGCAGCCGATTTCGATTCGCGATGCGCTTTATTACTTGCGCAAAGCAGCATCTCTGGAAAAGCCAGTCGGCAAGATCTGCGATATCGGTGGCAAAGAAGTTCTTTCATATGCCGACATGATGCAGAAATTCGCCAAGTTATCGGGGCTTCGCAAACGCTGGATTGTTCAAGTTCCAGTACTAACGCCAAAGCTTTCGAGCCTCTGGATCGGTTTTGTAACTCCAGTTCCAACTTCACTTGCGCGACCACTTGTTGAATCTTTAATTAGCGAAGTAGTTGCCGATCCGGCAAAGAGTATTGATGTGATTATTCCGCCACCACCTGAAGGCTTTATTGACGTCGAAGGAGCAATCTCATTGGCGCTGTCACGAATTGCAGATCGCGATGTCATAACGCGTTGGTCAGATGCAGCCTACCCAACAGCGCCTTGGCAGAAAGCGCAAGGCGATCCAGAATGGGCCGGTGAAATGGTTTTGCGCGATCGTCGCGAATCAATAACCGATGCAACCGCAGCATCTATCTGGCAGGCGATTGAAAGTATCGGCGGTGAAAATGGTTACTACGGTGCAGATTACCTTTGGTACTTGCGCGGATTGTTAGATCGCATCGTTGGTGGAGTCGGTTTACGTCGCGGACGTCGCGATCCGCTAACACTGCACGTAGGTGACAGTTTGGATTTCTGGCGGGTAGAAGAGTTAGAACGTGGCAAGCGCTTAAAACTTTACGCAGAAATGGTATTACCCGGAAAAGCGTGGCTGGAATTTAGCGTGATCGATAACGGGACAAACCGCCTTGTCGTGCAAGAGGCGACTTTTTCTCCCCGTGGTTTAGGTGGCCAGATGTATTGGTACTTTGTACTCCCCTTCCACGTCTTCGTCTTTCCAACGATGATGCGCAACCTGATTCGAAAGGCCAACCGCACCGACCATGCCAATTCACGCCTTTAACGCTGAGGTTGAAGAACTTGCGAAAGAGATTTTGGCTTATAGCCTGCATCGCTTAAAGGATGATCCACCACTTGATGGACCCCGTACTGCGGAAGATTTATTTAACGAAGTTGGAAGCACGATCACCGCAAAAGGTTTAGGTGGTCATAAAGCGCTTGAAGTATTTACAAATGTTTTAGCAAAGGCTTGTATTTCAACAGATCATCCCCGCAACTTGGCATTTATTCCATCTGCGCCCACCGAATATTCAAATCTCTTCGATCTGGTAGTCGGTGCAAGTTCACTTTATGGTGGCTCTTGGCAAGAAGGCGCCGGTGCAGTCTTTGCTGAAAACCAAGCGCTGCGTTGGATCGCAGATTTAGCGGGGCTTCCTGCAACTGCTGGTGGTGTATTTGTACAAGGTGGAACAAATGGAAATCTTTCTGCCTTAGTTGTGGCACGTGCTGCAGCTCGTAAGAAATATCCAAATACCACGCGCTGGGCGATCGCCTGCAGTGCAGAAGCACATTCTTCAATAGCTAGCGCTGCACACATCATGGATGTTGATTTACTAAAGATCGAACCAGGCAGTGATCGCAAGATGCACGGTGACGCTGTTGCGAAAGCGATTGATGAATTACATGCGACCACGCAAACTCGCGTATTTGCAGTAGTTGCAACCGGTGGCACTACAAACCTCGGAATTATTGATGATTTAACTACCGTTGCCGATGCGACCCATGCTCGTGATATCTGGTTCCACGTCGATGGCGCTTATGGTTTAGCAGCGCTTTGTGCGCCATCGGTTCGCGCGAAATTTAACGGCGTTGAAAAAGCAGATTCGCTGATCGTTGATCCGCATAAATGGCTCTTCGCTCCATTCGATGCGTGCGCACTTATCTATCGCAACCCCGAGATCGCAAAAGCGACGCATACCCAACATGCTTCTTATTTAGAAACTCTGCACGACGATTCTTGGTCGCCATCTGATTACGCAATTCATTTAACTCGTCGCGTGCGCGGATTACCTTTCTGGTTCTCACTTGCTGCGCACGGAACAGATGCTTACACCGAGGCGATGGAAGAAACCCTGACAGTGGCGCGTGAAGCAGCCGAACTTGTTCGAAAGCATCCCAACTTGGATTTAATTCACGAGCCCGAACTTTCAATCGTTGCATTTACTCGCAAGGGTTGGTCATCAAGTGATTATCAAAAGTGGAGCGATAAATTATTGGCCGATCAAATCGGTTTTATCCCGCCATCATCAGATAAAGGCCAAGCGATCTTGCGCTTTGCGATCGTTAACCCTTGGACGAAGATCACAGATATATCGATGATCTTGGATACTCTTTAAAATCTAACACTGGCTAAATCCCACAATTTCCGCACCTGCTGGTTTAAGATTTCACACATGTCAGCGCTCGAAAATAACTTGGAAATAAATGGGTTGCAGGGGTCTTCACTTTCCGACCTCGAAGTACGCATCCTTGATTTCGAGAGCAACTGGTGGCGCTTTGCCGGTGCAAAAGAGTCTGCAATCAAAGAGCTCTTTGACCTCACCGCTCCTCGTTACTACCAACTCCTAAACGATCTGATCGACCGGGACGATGCCCTTGCCGCCTTTCCGATGCTCGTTAAGCGCCTGCGTCGCCTCCGTGAGGCGCGCATGAGAGCGCGCTCTGCGCGGTAACTGCAACCCTCGTTTTGCGGCGGGGAATAAGACCGTCTAGATTTGGCGTTAGCACTCTCGGGGTGTGAGTGATAAAACGCCCCAATTAGTTAAACACTAAACGAGTTACAAACAAGGAGTAATTACATGGCAAAGATGATTGCCTTCAATGAAGAAGCCCGTCGCGGACTAGAACGCGGAATGAACGTCCTCGCTGACGCAGTCAAGGTAACCCTTGGACCTCGCGGACGTAACGTTGTTCTAGAAAAGAAGTGGGGCGCCCCAACAATTACCAACGATGGCGTTTCAAACGCTAAAGATATTGAACTTGATGATCCTTGGGAAAAGATCGGCGCAGAGCTAGTTAAGGAAGTTGCCAAGAAGACAGATGATGTCGCTGGCGATGGAACAACTACTGCAACCGTTCTTGCACAAGCACTAGTTCGCGAAGGACTTCGCAACGTTGCTGCCGGATCAAACCCAATGGCGCTAAAGCGCGGCATCGAAAAGGCAGTTGCTGCCATCGTTGCTGAACTAGCAGCAATGGCCAAGAGCGTTGATTCAAAGGAACAGATCGCAGCTACTGCATCTATCTCAGCAGCCGATGTAACTATCGGTGACATGATCGCTGAAGCGATGGATAAGGTCGGTAAGGAAGGCGTTATCACCGTTGAAGAGTCAAATACATTTGGTCTCGAGCTAGAGCTCACTGAAGGTATGCGCTTTGATAAGGGTTATATCTCTCCATATTTCGTAACCGACCAAGATCGCATGGAAGCAGTACTTGAAGATGCTTACGTGTTGATCGTTAACTCAAAGATTTCAAATATCAAGGATCTAGTACCGGTTCTTGAGAAGGTAATGCAATCAGGTAAGCCACTTGCGATCATCGCTGAAGATGTTGAAGGCGAAGCGTTGGCAACACTTGTTGTAAATAAGATTCGTGGAATCTTCCGCGCAGCTGCGGTTAAGGCACCTGGCTTTGGTGATCGTCGTAAGGCGATGTTGCAAGATATTGCAATCCTTACTGGTGCAACAGTTATTTCTGAAGAAGTTGGATTGAAGCTAGAGAGCGCTGGACTAGAACTGCTAGGTCGCGCTCGCAAGGTTGTAATCAGCAAGGAAGAGACAACGATCGTTGAAGGCGGCGGAGATGACGCACAGATCAAGGGCCGCGTTGCCCAGATCCGTTCCGAAATCGAGAAGTCTGATTCAGATTACGACCGTGAGAAGTTGCAAGAGCGTCTTGCCAAGCTCGCCGGTGGCGTAGCAGTAATCAAGGCAGGCGCTGCGACTGAGGTAGAACTCAAAGAGCGCAAGCACCGCATCGAAGATGCAGTGCGTAACGCAAAGGCTGCAGTTGAAGAAGGCATCGTCGCCGGTGGTGGCGTCGCACTCTTGCAGGCTGCAACACAAGCATTTAAGAAGCTAAAGCTAGAAGGCGAAGAAGCAGTTGGCGCAAAGATCGTAGAACTTTCGATCGAAGCACCCCTTAAGCAAATCGCAATCAACGCCGGTCTTGAAGGCGGAGTCGTTGTAGAAAAGGTACGTCACCTCGAAGTTGGTTTCGGACTTAACGCTGCAACTGGCGAGTACGTCGACATGATCAAATCAGGAATCATCGATCCAGCTAAGGTAACTCGCTCTGCGCTGCAGAACGCAGCATCAATTGCCGCGCTCTTCATTACAACGGAGGCGGTAATTACCGATAAGCCTGAGAACAAGCCAGCTGCCCCAATGGGTGGCGACGGCGGCGGAATGGATTTCTAAAGTAAATGACTACTGAATTCGACGCGCAAGAAATTGCGAGAAGTGCTGCACTTGCTGATGCTGAAAAGGCATCGCAGGTCGGTAACTTCATCTCTGTCGAATTCGACGACGAAAATCGCGTCGCTAGTTATTTATTTGAAGCAGATATCCAGGGTTATAAAGGTTGGCGCTGGTGCGTCACTGTTGCAAAGGTAGATGCATCAGCGCAACCAACAGTATGTGATGTAGTTGTTCTTCCTGGTCCAGATTCACTTCTGGCACCCGAATGGATTGAATATAAAGATCGAATCTTGCCTGAAGATATTCAGCCAGGAGTTATCGTTCCAAGTGCACTAGATGACACTCGTTTAGTGCCTGGTGCAAACGCTTTAATTCAAGATGAAGGCCTTGATGCCACAGAAGTTTTCGATCTTGGTCTGATGCGTCCACGAGTTCTTTCAATTGAAGGTCGCGATCAAGCAAGTAAGCGTTGGTACACCGGTGATCGCGGACCAAATACACCGCTGGCACAGAACGCACCAAAGCCTTGCGCATCATGCGGATTCTTTATTCCGATCGCTGGTTCACTTCGCGCATCATTTGGCGTCTGTGCAAATGCCATCGCACCCGATGATGCGCGCGTTGTCTCAGTCGATCACGGCTGCGGCGCTCACTCCGAAGCCACCCTCTAGCCCTTACCCCCGCTTAAATTCGGGTTCACGCCCTCTGCGCCTTGCGATAAACTTGCCCCCTGTCCGCATTCCCGCGGCTAAACGAGTACTGAAATTCTTATAAGGAGAACGCCATGCCTACAGGTCGCGTTAAGTGGTTTAGCCTCGAAAAGGGTTTCGGATTTATCTCCAATGATGAAGGCGAAGATGTTTATCTTGCCGCATCCTCTCTTCCTGAAGGTGTGCCAACTGTAAAGCCAGGCACCAAAGTTGAATTCAGCATCATCGATAGCCGTAAAGGACCACAAGCTATGTCGATCCATATTGTTGAAGCGCCAGTTTCACTCGCGGAAAATTCACGAGCAAATAACGATGACCTTGCTGCGATGATCGAAGACACAATTAAGATCTTGGATAAGGTCGGAAATGGTTTGCGCCATGGACGTCATCCATCAGGTCCTGAAGCAGAGCGCCTGGGTCGCGTTTTGCGCGGTATCGCTAGCCAGCTAGAAGCTTAATTAAAAGTAATTTAAATCCCGCTGCGCGCTGCGCGGCGCTTTGAGTAACGAATACCCCATGCACCGAGTGTTGCTCCTGCAACGCAGGTCCAGATAATTTTGCTCTCGGCACCTGTGATTACGAGATATAAACCGGCGATAACCCACGCAACTGTGCCGAAAGTGATTAGAGTTACTACAGACTTAATCTCTGACTTATTCTCTGATTCATTGACCGAACTCATAAAGGAAGCATACAAGTAATGGTGGTGAAAGTAGACGGTAACTGGCGCTCCTTTCGCCACCGCAATTACCGAATCCTATTTCCCGCAAATGCTGCATCCAATATCGGAACCTGGGCGCAACGTGTTGCCCAGGATTGGTTAATTCTGCAGCTAACCGATAACAGCGGAACTTATTTAGGATTGGTCACTGCAGTTCAATTTGCGCCAGTTTTATTCTTCTCGCTACACGGTGGCGCACTTGCTGATCGTGTGAATAAGCGAAAACTATTGATTGCTACCAACTTTATTGGAGCAATTTCCTCACTCGGTTTGGGGCTTTTAGTTGTAGCCGGCAAAGTTCAGATCTGGCATGTTTTTTTCTTCGCCCTGACGCTGGGAATCTCTTCCGCACTTGATGCGCCTATCCGCCAATCATTTACCTCGGAAATCGTTGGACATTCTGATATCGCAAATGCGGTCAGCCTTAATTCAGCTAATTTCAATGCTGGCCGCTTAGTTGGCCCTGCACTTTCAGGTTTTCTAATTGCCAATTTTGATACCGGGCCATCTTTTCTAGTCAACGGCTTCACTTATTTATTTGTAATAGTGGCGTTATTGCTTATGCGCCAATCTGAATTCTTCATTCAGGAGAGGAAAGAGACGCTCGGAACTGTGCGCGAGGGTTTGGCGTACGCGCTTGCCCGCCCAGATTTATATGTAGTAATGCTGGTGGTCTTCTTCGTTGCCACTTTTGGGTTAAATATGCAAATCTTTAATGCGCTGATGGCAACGAAGGAATTTGGGAAAGGACCAGCATCGTACGGACTGCTCGGGACATTTGTGGCGGTAGGTTCTTTCTCTGGTGCACTCTTTTCCGCCCGGCTAGAAAAATATCGCCGTACCATTTTTGTAATTAAAGGTGGAATTGCCTTTTCAATTGCGATTACAGTTCTTTCAATTGCTCCGACTTACACGCTCTATGCAATCTGGCTACCATTTGTTGGCTTTAGTGCACTCACCATGCTCATCACCGCTAACTCTTTAATTCAAGTTAACTCTGATCCCGCAGTTCGTGGACGAGTTAGTGGAATTTATCTTCTTATCTTTTTAGGTGGTACACCATTTGGCTCACCACTAATTGGTTGGTTGGCTGAAGTTCTGGGGGTTCGCCAAACGGTTGCGCTCTGTGGGCTTATCTCACTTGGCGCCTGCTTAATGATCTGGGCGTTATTTCACAACAAAGTTAAGTTGCCGAAAGATATTTCGGTCGAAGGCGTATTACCTGCCGCCTATGACGATCAGCGCTAAAAGCCCAATTAAAGTAAGTAAAGTTACTAAGCGACGAGTACGGTAATTCATTTAAATATTATTCGCGCCTAAATGCTTTGACGGTGAGAGCGCCACCATTAAGAAACCGGTTGCAATCAAAATCGGTACCATGATGTAGGCGCGGGAAATACCGAAGTTATCGCCCAAAATACCGAGAAACAACGGGGAACAAGCGATTGCGATGCCGGCGGCAATTGAGCTCTTACCCATAGCTAAATCAGGACGGCCTTCACTAAAAGCCACCATACGCAAAGTAAATAGCGGGAACTGAACTGAGATTCCGAGCCCCACCATAAATAGCGTTAACAAGCAGAGCGCCAAGATATGAGAAGACCAGAAGAGACCAAAAGCCACAAACTGCAGTGCAAGTGCGACCTTTAACTGTTCATCAGCATGGAAACGTTTCAGTACCCGACTGGCATACCAGCGACCTGTGCCAACGCCGGTACCAAATGCGATCACCGAAAGCGTTGAAATCGCAGAACTTGCATTGGTGCGATTGCTAATTAACGATGCCGACCAGAATGAAGTTGCAAACTCTGCGCTGATTGAGATAAAGAAACCGGTAAATGAGAGCCAGAATCCACGGGAAAGTTTTCCGCGTTGTGGACCACTTTCATCAGGGATATGAGAATCCACTTGAAATTTACTACCCTTCAAATACATTCCGATAATAAATGGAATCGTAATTAAAAGCCCTACGCGCCATTGATCGCGCACGATATTGGCAGTTGTTCCGACAACAAAGTTTCCGGTTACAAAACCTGCAATCGCAACGGCGTTGATTTGTGCAACCGCAGTGTGAGAGCGTTCGGCAAAGGCTTGCGATCCGGCGGTGTTTACATTGTTAATTACTACTGAAATACCCCAACCAGCGATAAAAGTTGCCAGGAGCGTTAACTGCACTGGGGGAGCAAATACGAAAAATACAATTCCGATTGAGAAAACAGTCAAGCCAATCCAAGTTGTACTCGAGCGACCAAATCGGTGTACGAGCTTTGAGTTCATGGCGCCAGCGATAATCGCGGCAACTCCCATCGCGGTTCCGTGCAGACCTGCAACGCCAAGCGATGTTCCTTGATCCTCACGAAGTAAAGCCTGAGATGGGCCAAAGCCACCCGTAAAGAAGTTAACGGTTGCTACTTGCAGAGCGAGCAGCCAGAACTGACCGTTACGCTGAAATGTCTTTGGCATATTTTATTTAATGAGCTTTACAGAGCCGCTACAACGTAATCAATTGAAGCCGTTAGCGCATCAATATCGCTGGGATCAACGGCTGGGAACATACCGATGCGAAGTTGGTTCTTGCCCAACTTGCGATAAGGCTCAGTATCAACGATTCCGTTGGCGCGAAGCGCCGCAGCAACCGCTGTTGCATCGATGGCATCGTCAAAGTTAATTGTTCCAACTACCTTAGAGCGCATCGCTGGATCTGTAACAAATGGCGTTGTGTAAGAAGTCTTCTCGGCCCATGAATACAACTTGGCAGAAGATTCAGCGCTGCGACCTGCGGCAAACTTAAGGCCACCGTTGGAGTTCATCCATTCGATCTGGTCGGCAAGCAACATAAAGGTAACTAATGCTGGAGTGTTGTAGGTCTGATCAAGGCGAGAGTTTTCAATTGCAATTCCGAGATCGAAGAACGCTGGCACCCAACGACCGCTGGCTTTGATCTTCTCTGCGCGCGCAATCGCTGCAGGGGACATTAGCGCAAGCCAAAGTCCGCCATCGGATGCAAAAGATTTCTGTGGTGCAAAGTAATAAGTATCAAACTCTTTGGCATCAACTTCGAGACCACCAGCTGCACTTGTGGCATCAACAAGCACCAACGCACCATCTGTTCCGGCAGGGCGCTTGATCGGCATCGCAACGCCCGTTGAAGTTTCGTTATGGGTAAGTGCGTAAACATCAACGCCGGCTTCGGCAACTGCTTGTGGATGTGAACCAGGCTCTGCCTTGATGACAGTTGGTTCGCCAAGGAATGGAGCTTGCTTTGCAGCGGATGCAAACTTTGATGAGAACTCACCGAAAACTAAATGCTGTGATTTGTTTTCAATCAAACCAAAGGTTGCGATATCCCAGAACGCGGTAGAACCGCCGTTTCCAAGCACAACTTCGTAACCTTCTGGCAATGAAAATAGTGAGTTAAGGCCTTCGCGAACGCGGTGAACCACGTTCTTCACTGGCTTTTGGCGGTGAGATGTTCCGAGAATCGATGAACCAGATGCGCCGAGTGCAGCGAGTGCTTCGGGGCGAATCTTTGATGGGCCACAACCAAAACGGCCATCGCGTGGTTTGAGATTATCGGGGATCTTAATGTCAGCGCTCATGGGCTAAGACTAAGGGTAGTAGCGAGTGATCTCCCACTTGGCGTTGGTGTTAGCCCGCTCATAGCGCAAGCGATCGTGCAATCTTGAGTAACGCCCTTGCCAGAATTCGATGCTGATCGGTGTAACGCGATAGCCGCCCCAATGTGGTGGCTTCGGAACGGTTGTTCCCTCTGGCCATTTTTGCGAAGCACCCGCAAAACGTTGTTCGAGTTCTTCGCGCGATGCAAGTGGCGATGACTGCGCACTTGCCCAAGCCCCGATCTGGCTAGACCAAGGTCGCGTTGCAAAGTAATCAGCAGATTCGGTTTCAGAAATCTTTTCTGCAAATCCGCTAATCGAAACTTGGCGTTCCATCGCATACCAAGGAAAGAGCAAGGTGACTTGCGAATTAATTTCCATCGCTTGCGCTTTGCGAGATGAATAATTGGTGAAGAAGGTAAATCCGCCTTCAGAGATATCTTTTAATAAAACGGTGCGGGTTGAAATGTGTTCGTTGCCATCAAGTGTTGAAAGCACCATGGCATTGGCCTCGACGATGAAGTCATTGGCGGCGGCCTCTTTTAACCAACCGCTAAATGCGGCGAAAGGATCATCCGGTAAAGATTCCAGGCCGACCTCGCCGTAAGAACGGCGCATGGCGCGGATCGCTTCACGGTCTAGTTCGCTCATAGATGTATCGAACCTCACTTTTCCATTTGCGTCACCTTTAAGTGAATTCTTGGGTTCGTGGTCGTCAGCACCCCCTTTGAAGGTGCAGAATTGGAGCATGTCAGATGATTTCAAACCCGGCCTGGAAGGCGTTATCGCCTTCGAATCACAAATTGCAGAACCAGATAAAGAAGGCAGCGCACTGCGTTATCGCGGCGTTGATATCGATGACCTGGTAGGTCGCGTCACCTTCGGAAACGTTTGGGGCTTGCTTGTAGATGATCTCTTCAACCCAGGTCTTCCAAACGCTGAGCCGTTCCCATTACCGGTTCATTCTGGTGATGTGCGCGTAGATATTCAATCTGCGATTGCGATGTTGGCGCCAGCTTGGGGTTTCAAACCACTACTTGATATTTCAGATGAAGAAGCGCGCAGCAATTTAGCGCGCACGTCTGTAATGGTTCTTTCATACTTGGCACAAGCCGCTCGCGGAACTTGGCAGCCAATGGTTCCGCAATCAGAAGTTGATAAGGCGCACACAGTTGTAGAGCGCATGATGATCCGTTGGCGTGGAGAACCAGATCCACTTCATGTTCGCGCAATCGATGCTTACTTTGTATCTGCCGCAGAACATGGAATGAACGCATCAACATTTACCGGTCGCGTAATTGCATCAACTGGTGCAGATGTTTGTGCAGCAATCTCTGGTGCAATCGGTGCGATGTCTGGCCCACTTCACGGTGGCGCTCCTTCACGTGTCTTGCACATGATCGAAGAAGTTGAAAAGACTGGCGATGCCACCGCTTATGTAAAGGGTCTGCTTGATCGCAAAGAGCGCCTTATGGGATTCGGACACCGCGTTTACCGCGCTGAAGATCCACGCGCTCGCACACTTCGTCGCACTGCAAAAGAACTTAACGCACCACGTTATGAAGTTGCAGAAGCTCTTGAAAAAGCAGCGCTTAAGGAACTTCGCGAACGCCAACCAGATCGCGTCTTGGAGACAAACGTGGAATTCTGGGCAGCGATTATCTTGGACTTCGCCCAAGTACCTGCTCCGCTATTTACATCAATGTTTACTGCAGCTCGCACCGCGGGTTGGTCAGCACATATCCTCGAGCAGAAGCGCACTGGTCGTTTGATCCGTCCTTCTGCACGTTACGTTGGTAAAGGCCCACGTAAGCCTGAGGACGTTGACGGCTGGGATGACTCAGTCGGCATGTTGCACGGCTAACTAGTAAATTAGCGAAATGACGATTCGCCGGAACATAGTTTGGTTTCGGCGCGATCTGCGAATCTCTGATCATCCCGCGTTGGTTGCGGCGATCGAAAATAGCGATGAAATTGTTCCTGTATTTATTTTGAATAAGATTCAAATCTCTAAAGCTGGCGAGAAATTACTAGCCTATATGGGTCAATCGCTACGCGCTTTAGATGAATCACTTGGTAACCGTTTACACATTATTGAAGGCGAAACCGTAGCAGTTTTAAAAGAGTTGATTTCTTTATATGAAGTCTCTGAAGTACATATATCCGCCGAATATGAAAGGTTTGGCGCAGAACGTGATGCGGCAGTTGAAGCGGCAGGAATTAAATTGGTCCGCACTGGTAGCCCATACGCAGTTGCACCAGGTCGCGTAGTTAAACCAACTGATGGAACTCCTTATCGCGTGTACACACCTTTCTATCGCGCTTGGTGTGTGCATGGTTGGCGCGCACCCGCCAAGACGCCAAAAGAGATAAAGGCGCCTACACCAACAGCGAAATATCGCGCCTTTCCAGATTTCCCAATGCCTGCGGGCGTAGAGGTGATAAAAGCTGGCGAAGCAGCGGCACATGCGCGCTTTAAAGAATTTACTAAGAAAGGCCTAGATAGTTACGACGAAGCGCGAAACTTCGCGGGCATTGACGGTACTTCAAAGATGAGTACTTATTTGAAGTTTGGCGAGATTCATCCACGCACTTTGCTGCAAAACTTAGGTGATTCAAAGGCGCATGATACTTTCCGCAAAGAGATCGCTTGGCGCGAGTTCTACGCAGACGTGCTCTTCAACAACCCACATACCGATACTGATTACTACGCGCCGCAATTCAAGGCGATGCGATATGACAAGCCAGGCATGCAATTTAAGGCCTGGTGTGAAGGAAAAACTGGTTATCCATTTGTGGATGCCGCGATGCGACAGTTGGTTAAAGAGGGCTGGATGCATAACCGCACACGTATGGTTGTGGCATCTTTCTTGGTTAAAGATTTGCACCTGGAATGGCAGATTGGTGAGCGATTCTTCGCGCAACATTTGGTTGATTACGACGTCGCTTCAAATGCACATGGCTGGCAGTGGACGGCTGGCACCGGCACAGATGCTTCGCCGTATTACCGCGTCTTTAATCCCATCGAACAAGGTCGGCGCTTTGATGAGAACGGTGATTACATCCGAAAGTATGTTCCCGAGCTCGCGCATTTATCTGCAGCCGAAATTCACGAACCTTGGCTTTTCTTAGATGGTTATTCCAAGGGATACGTCGAAAGACTTGTTGATCACGCGGCAGAACGCATCGAATCACTCGAGCGGTTAAAAGAAATCAAGGCTGATAAGCCGTTGCCTCCACAATAGCTTTACCGCTGCGCTTTGCTTCATACATCGCAGCATCAGCTCGCTGCAACAGATCACCGTTCTTATCATTTCGAACGTGGCCAATACTGACGCTTATTGAAATCTGATTACCACCAACTGCAAAGGGATAACTGAGTGTGGCCTTGAGCGCATGTGCAACTTCCAAAGTTGTACTTTCATCACCTAAAACAATTACCCCAAACTCATCTCCACCTAATCGTGCCAGAACTGAACCCGTTGGAAGTGAACGGCTAAATCTTGATGCAACTTGTCGCAGAATTTGATCACCAGTCTCGTGGCCGTATTGATCATTGATTGGTTTAAAGCCATCGAGATCAAGCAAAAGGAGTGCGCCTTCAACACCGCTTAACGCGCCAATTTCAGCGATTAAGCGACGACGATTGGGAAGACCCGTTAACTCATCAGTGCGAGCCAGAATTTTCTCTTCACCCAGGCTGCTGGCTTGCCTAATTACTAAAGTCATACGGATAAAGGCTAAGAAGAGCGTTGTAATTGTGGGAATTACTACGTAAATCGGAAAATATTCTGGTCGCAAGGCGATCGCCGAAAGTAGCGCCGGGCTAATAAATATTGACACTGCAATCAACGCCGGATGAATTTTCGAATCACTTTGATTTCTATTTGGCGCAGACCAAAGGGAAATTGCCATCAAAGCGATTCCCAAGAGCCAACCATCATCACTAATTTGCCCAAATGAATAGGTACCTAAAATCTGCTCCCAAAGGAAATAGAAGTCGGTTAGCGCGAAGGCGAGTATCCCCGCTAGTAGGCACAGCGATCTTTGCGATAAGCCTGAGATAAAGACGCCAACGATTGTGATGACGACCAACGCGATATCACAGATTGGATATAAAACCGCAAAGAATGCAGCGGCGTTATCTCCAGGAATATTGGAAATGAATTTTAGTAATATCAAAGCGGTAACGATTGAACTAAGACCAAGTCCGAAAATAGCGGCGTCCAATATTTCGATAAGCTGAAGTTTGGATCTTCTTCCGATCACTCTTGGAATAGCTAGAAATGCGAAGGGATAGAAGAGCAAATAAGCGATATTTGAAACCAGCACAGAATTCTCAGAAAAGTTAAAGAATTCTGAGAGACTTGAAACTATCGATCCAATACCCCAAGACGCGCAAGCTAAAGCGGTAAAGGCGATCGCAAAGGGATCGCTATGCAGCGGTGCACGCACTATCGAGATAATTGCGGCGACAACCACCAAGTTGTAGAGAATCAAATCGGCGCTAATTCCTGTTTGAAAGCCGAGAAGTTTTATGAGGATGTGAATAAGCAAGAAATCTGGTGCAAACCATTTCCAAATCAGGTAAATTCGCACCCAGACAAGTTAAAGCACCGAAAAGGCGCTCATGAATAGGGGAACCCTCAGATGACTGTAGATATCAATCGCCGCGAACTGCTTTGTGGCATCGCACTTTTAACTGCAGGGATCTCAACTCAAAGCGGGGCTGCAGTTGCGGCCACTGGTGTAAAGATTTTAAAGACTGGACAAGTAGAAGTAACGCTTAAATCCAATAAGGTTCTAGCGAAAGTAGGCGGTGTCGTTCGCATTGACGGCGTTAACGGTCAATCCATTGCTTTGGTGCGAACAACTGCCGCAAAGAATGGTTACACAGCAATTAATTTAACTTGCACACATATGGGACAGATCGTTGACCAAGTTGGAAACGAATGGGTTTGCCAGAAGGGCCACGGTGCAACATTTACTTTGGCGGGCAAGAATTTAGTGGGACCAGCCACAAAAGCACTGAAGCAGCTACCAGTTAAGGTAACTGCTTCAGTCGTAACAATTGGTTAATAGATTGGTTAATTATTAGGTTAGTTTTTATTAGAACCCTTTACTGCAGATCAATTTAGCCATACCGAGGGTTGTATCGATATCACTCTTTGAACTCTCATACTGGCTAATCGCTTGTGCCTTTGCCTTTTCGCTGCGATCGCCTTGCTTTCCAACTGTTGTGTAAGCCTTTATCGCTGCTTCGTAGCTCTTAACAGCTGCTGCGTACTTATCGATTGTTGCCTTGTTCTTCGCAAGGTTTGCGGTATCGGCGCGCAGCGATGTCAGAGCGGTATTAATAGTTGCAATCTTTGCTTGATATTCAGGGATTAACTTATTTGCCTTTTCAATTTCAACTGCTTGCGCTGCAATATCTGCATCGAGTTTGGCAAGCGTTGCATCTGTTGCGGCTTTAATCTTTGGCAAGTTTGCAACAGCTTTTGTATAAGTTGCTGCAGTATTTAGGCAATCAACGGAAAGCCAAGTTAGCTTGGAATTTTTAACCAATGGGTTCTTCGCGCACTTGTAGGTAGATCCACTTACCTTGGTAGTTGCGCCCGCCTTTGAGCACGCAACACCGTTGCTGACCTTGGTGGCAGCGCTTGCTGGTACCGCTGTTATTGAAGCAAGTACTAGCGCGGTTGCGCCGGCTACGACTATGGCCTTACGAAACATGAAAAACCTCCATTGATGATGAGGCAATATTAGCCAACGAGCGGGCTCAACTCGGGGATGCAAGCAGAGAAAAGCATGTGAATTAGCGCTGTTTGACGCGCAGATTCATCCCAACGCGGCGCACCAGTGGTCGCGGAACCAGCGAGATGAAACCGACCAAGAGTTTGTATTGCCATCCGGGAATTGAAACTGCTTTTCCTGACTGTGCATCCTTCCAAGATTGCGCAACCAAACGATCAGAGTTGAGCCACATAAATTCCGGCAAACCTGCCATCTTCATCCGGCCACGTTGGTGAAATTCGGTTCGAGTAAATCCAGGGCAAAGCGCCGAAACCTTTATCTTTGTTGCCGATAGCTCGGTATGAAGTGATTCGCTCAAAACTGTCAGATAAGCCTTAGAGGCGCTATATGCACCGCCTGCAATGAAGCTAGCAACCGAAGATACATTTATAACTGTTCCAGAGTTACGTTCTTTCATTCCGGGCAGAACAACGTGCATTAAACGCATCGGAGTTCTAACCAAGACCTTTAGAACCTCTTCCTCTTTTGCCAGATCGCTCATAGTAAATGCTTTATTGATTCCAAATCCTGCGTTATTGATTAATACTTCTATTTCATTCGCTTTAATAAATTCTTCTACCTTGGCGCAACCCGCTTCAGTTGCAAGGTCGGCAACAATCACAATGGATTCGGCGCCAAATTTATCTTTCAGCCCTTGGGCGCGTTCGTGCAGGCGCGCTTCATCGCGTGCGACTAAAACCAAGTTGTATTCCTGAGCGGCAAGTAAACGTGTAAAACTTTCACCGATTCCAGCAGTTGCACCAGTAACTAGAGCCCACTTTTTCATTCTGCCTCCGTTAGATATTTATTTCAGAGCGCCGTAAGCACTGGCTGGAACAACTGGGTTATTGGGACGTATCGGAGCAAGATACTTGTAAGGAGCGCTTTGTGCGGGACGTTGGTCGACATCTCCCTTATTTGGCCATAACGACATGGCGCGTTCCGCCTGTGCGGTAATGGTTAGCGATGGGTTAACGCCAAGGTTTGCGGTTATCGATGAACCATCGACAACGTGAAGAGTTGGATAGTTATAAACGCGGTGATATGGATCTAGAACCCCAGTATTTTCATCAGCTCCGATCACACATCCTCCTACAAAGTGGGCGGTAAATGGTGCACTTATTAAATCTCCGATATGGCCACCGGCGATTCCACCGTATTCATTTGCGACATGGCGTACCGCTTCATTTGCGGCGGGAATATAAGTCGCGTTTGGCTTATCGCTATCGTTCTTGGAAGTTAATTTAAATCCAAAGATGCCACGTTTACCCTTTACCGTTACCGCTGAATCAACATCTTGCATAACAAGTGCGATAACAGTTTTTTCGCTCCAGTGGCGTACATTGATAATGCGCGCAATTAGCGACGGTTTTGCAATGAACTGCTTAACCCAGTGACGGCGACGATCTTTTCCAGTAAAACCATCAGTCATGATTGTCTGCAATAGACCCATGAAATTACTTCCCTTACCGTAGCGAACCGGCTCGACGTGGGTATGTTCATCTGGAAAGAATGACGAAGTAATTGCAGCACCGCGACTGAAGTCGTTATTTCGGTTATTCATAAGCGCACCTGTTAAAGCTTCGCTATTGGTACGAGAAAGCTCGCCTAGGCGATCGGAAATTTTCGGTAGTTGTTTCGCCTTCATCTTATGTAGCAATTTCTGCGTGTTAAAAGTTCCAGCGGCTACAACAAGTTGGTCAGCGATAAAAGTTGTTCCGCGCGAACCATCCCACGCACCTGTTTTCGCAGTTTTAACTACCCATTTACCATCGTTGCGTTCTGCGAATTCTGTAACCGTCGTTAACGGAAATACCTTAGCTCCTGCACCTTCGGCAAGGCCGAGATAGTTCTTGGGAAGTGTGTTCTTGGCGTTATGGCGACAGCCGGTCATACATTCGCCGCAGTTTGTACATCCGGTGCGCGCAGGACCTTTTCCACCAAAGTAAGGATCTTCGGCAACAACGCCTTCACCTTTTCCAAAGTAAATTCCAAGCGGAGCCATCTTGAAAGTATTTCCAACGCCCATTTTTTCAGCTGCAGATTTCATAGCTGCATCACTTGGCGAGAAGAAAGGATTTTCTTCGACACCTAACATGCGACGTGCTTGGTCATACCAAGGCTCTAGCTCGGCCTTCCAATCCGTGATATCTGCCCACTGCTTATCTTTAAAGTATTTATCTCCAGGTTGATACAAAGTGTTGGCATAGACCAATGAGCCGCCACCAACACCTGCGCCACAGAGAACTAGTACGTCAGGCAAGATATGAATTCTTTGAATACCAAAACATCCGAGTGCTGGAGCAAAGAGAAACTTATTCACACGCCAAGATGTCTTTGGAAAATCTTTATCCGCAAAGCGTTTACCGGCTTCTAATACAGCGACGGAATAACCTTTTTCGCGCAATCGAAGCGCGGTAACGGATCCGCCAAAGCCAGAACCGATTACTACTACATCAAATTGCAGTTCTTTTGCCATGGCAATTCCTCATTTTGAAGGTATTGGGGCTAGGTTAACGATGAGGATAACCTTTGCCAAGGAAAGTAACTCTTTCGCAAGTCCCCGTAGCTCAGTGGATAGAGCAACCGCCTCCTAAGCGGTAGGTCGCAGGTTCAACTCCCGCCGGGGACACCATCCTTTAGATTTTCAAGAAATTTTGGCATAAATAGCTTTGAACAATTCTGGAATTAACTGGTGCGGCGAACCATGATAAGAAATTTCTTCCTTAGTTATATTCCAAGTCAAATTTGAATCTAGAAGCGTTTCGAGAAAAACCTTCGCTTCAATCTCAGCGACATGATTTCCAAGACAGGTGTGAGGTCCGAATCCAAAGGCTAAGTGCGGATTTCTAGGACGATCAAATTTGATTTTGAAAGGTTCTTCGAAAACGCTTTCATCAAAATTTGCCGAAATAAAACTCATTCCTACGTATCTATCTGGGGGTAGTTCTCTGGCCGCAGTTTCGGGAACAGTCGTACGGTTCATAACTGGAAGAGGAGATAAGTAACGTAAAAATTCCTGGATCGCCGCTGTGGTTAAATGGCGATTGTTACGAAGTAATTCTAGGTCCGCAGGATGGTTACCTAAGTGCCAAATGATTCCTGTAAAAAGCTTTACAACGGTATCTCGACCGCCGGCTAATAAAACTCCAGCGATACCGCGAAATTCTTCGGCAGTGATTCGAGAACCTTCAATCTCGAGATAGGCAATTTCTTGCCAAATATCTGACGATTTGCGACTCAACGCCTCTTCGTAAATTCGATCTAGGTAACGATGAAGTACTGCGCCATCACGAACCTTTGATTCTGCAGTCCAGACATCAGGACCCCAAGAGATCCACTCGTCAACATCTTGTGAACGGTTATAAATAACGCCCAGGTTCTCCATGACCAATGGCAGAGCTAACTGGCTAACAACTTCTTTGGAATCTCCTTTGAAATACTTTTCAATTAGCTCTTTCGCGTTATTTTGAAAAGCCGGAATATGATGCTCAATAGCGGGCTTTACAAAGAATGGAGCAAGGGCTGCGCGATAAAGATGATGCCTTGGTGGATCAATCTCTAATGGGATCTGCCGGTATTTACGAACGTCGGCGTCGCCTTGCAGGTCGGATGAGTACTTGGAAGTGTCTCGCAAGGCTTGTCTTAATTCTGCGTGGCCAGTAATCAGCCTTAACGCTTTTGAATTAACTACTGACATCACATCCCCGCTTGAGGTTTATGTAAATCTTAATGAGTAATAGTGAAGCGACGCAAAGGCTTTGGCGCCCACCAGTTGCTCTCACCAAATAAACGCATTAGCGCCGGCACAAGTAGCGCACGAATAAGTGTTGCATCGAGCAGAACCGCAAATGAGACACCGAAGCCCATCATCTTTATTGAAGTTACACCACTGATCATAAAGGCAGCGAAGACCACAGCTAACAGCAAAGCTGCTGCTGTGATGATGCGCGCTGAACGCTGCAACCCAACTGCAACTGATTCGATATTGCTCTTACCGGCCATGTGTTCTTCACGGATGCGCGACAGCAAGAAGAGTTCGTAGTCCATTGATAAACCGAAGACAACAACTGCAACAAGGATGACCGTTCCAGTATCTAGCGCACCTGTAACTGTGAAGTCACCAAGTAACCATTGCAAATTCCCGTCGATGAATACCCAGGTAATAGCGCCAAGAGTTGCAACAAGTGAGAGCCCATTAAGAAGAACTGCCTTTATCGGCAAGATAATGGAACCGGTAAATACGAAGATTAAAATCATTACCCAGAACGCGATCCAACCAAGAGCGATGGGAAGAGTTGCCGAGATTCCATCTTGTGAATCCGTGAAATCTGCTGCAGCTCCACCAATTAAAGCCCCGGTAAGTCTTGGGATATCACGAATATCGTGGACGATCTTTTCAGCAGCCAAAGTGCGCGATGCCTTAGACGGAATTACTTGAATTCTTAAATCGTTTCCGTATGTTTCGATTGGAGCAATGCGCGCAACGCCATCAACTTTGGCAACTTCTGCAAGGTATTCGTTTACCTGCGCTTCACGCCCAACGCCATTTGGAATAACTACTTCTATTGGGCTGCCTTCAAAACCATTAAATCTTTCTAGGATTGTTGCTGCTCCAATAGCTGCAGGATCGCTCTTTGGTAGAACTCGGGAATCAACTTGAGAAAAGGCAATATTTGTAACTGGTGCTGCCAAAATACCTAGAACAAGTAGCGAGCCAATAACTACCGGCACAGGACGGCGCATTACATTTCGCGCAGTGTGTGCCCAGCGACCATCTTCTTTTGGAGTAATACCTGATTTACGTACAACGCCTTTATCAATCTTGTGACCTAACAGCGCCATGATTGCGGGAAGTGGAATTAGCGCGCCAATAACTGCGAGAGAAACAACGCTAACCCCGGCGTAACCAAAGGACTTTAAGAAATCTAGGGGGAAGAAGATGAGTGCGCTAAGAGTTACAAGAACAGTTAACCCAGAATAAAAAACGGTCTTTCCTGCAGAATTAACTGTTGCCACAATTGAATCTTCCAAGTTCTTGCCGGCATGGAGCTCCTCGCGAAAGCGATTAACCATTAGAAGTGCGTAATCGATTCCGAGTCCTAAACCAAGACCGGTAATCAAGTTAAGCGCGAAGATGCTGACATTGGTGAAGAGAGTAAAGATGTAAATCATCAAGAACGCACCCAGAATTGCGCTAACTCCAACTACTAACGGCATTGCCGAAGCTACTAGGGCTCCAAAGACGAAGGCCAACAATAAGAAAGTCAATGGAATGGCGATTGATTCGGCAAGCAGCAAATCTTTTTCAATCTTGTGGTTGATGGCGTGGGTGATTACACCAGAACCTGAGGCATAAACAGTGAGCGCACCGTTAGTTCCATCAAATTCTTCTTGAATCTGTGCGCCAATTTTCCCGAGCTGGTCAAAATCATTTGCCTTCAGATTTGCATAAGCAAAAAGAAAAGCTGCTTTTCCATCAGTTGATTTCATGGCAGGAGATCCGCCAGTTGACCAGAAAGAAAGTGTTTTTGAAATTCCTGGAACTTGGGAGACTTTCTTTTCTAGCGCAATCGCGGCTTGCGAAACTTCGGGATCAGCTACTGATTTATTTCCGGTATCGACAACTAGAACTGCAACTGGTTCGACCACACCAAACTTTTCGGTCAAATATGTTCCAGCTTTTGCAGACTCACTCGATAGATCTGAATATCCACCGGAATCTAGTTTTCCAAAAGCGAGCGAGCCAACTCCGCCGGCAGCTAAAATAACCAGCGTGAATACAATTAATACAGACTTACTGCGTCTGACTAAGTATTTACCGAGGCTCTCGAACATGAGAATAACTATGTAGGATTGGCTCTAGTTAGGCAATTTTAAATTACGAATATATGGGGTGAAGTGCGTCATGTCTCAATTGTTCCCTGATGCAACTGAAGATGAACGTGATCCCCGCGAAGATCAAAACGAAGAGCGGCGCCGCGAAGAAGAGATCAAGGGCGATAAGCCGCCACATCACAACGATTAACTATTTTTTTAATCTGATTTTGCAGGAGTTGCTGGTTTTGGCGCTGAATCCGTTTTATAGAAACCAGATCCCTTAAAGACAACGCCGACTGTTGAATAAACTTTCTTAACCTCGCCTTTGCATTCTGGGCAGAAGGCTAGCGGTTCATCAGAAAAGTTCTGGAAGACCTCGAAAGCGTGCTCGCAAGCAGAACATTGGTATTGATAGGTGGGCAAGAGTCAACACTCCTTTCGTAGATCAGATCCCAAAATCACAAGGTAGGGGCTGGTGGATAAGTCTAAGGAAGTGAGACGATAGAGGCGAATTGAGAGGAACTAACGTGAAGCGTTTAGCGGCAGCGGTAGGAGTTCTTGGCCTTACCTTCCTTATGGCTGCTCCTGCAATGGCAAATACCTTGGTTGCAACATCTCCAATCGCCGGATCAACTTTAAAGGTTGCGCCTAGCGCTGTGACAATCTCAGTAGAAGTGACTCCATTGGATATGGGTAATGAAGTAACTGTCACAGATCCAGCTGGACGTCGCGTAGATGATGGAACGCTTACTGTTGCCGGAAATGACTTAATCGTTGGCATGAAACCAATTACTGATTCAGGTATTTATAAAGTTTCTTACAACATCATCTCTGAGATGGATCTGCCGCTCGAAGGATCTTTCACTTTTAACTTCTCAACTCCAATAATTTCTACCCCGCAAGAAGTAGTTCCAACTACGCCAGCAAAAGTGCAAGGTAGCGATTTCGGTACAAACTTATTTGTAATTGGCTTACTTGCTGCCTCACTCATTGTGCTTATCGCGCTTGCGCTCTATGCGCGAAAGATATTTAACGAACGATGAATTTATTGGTGATAAGTAAATTCTTATCCCTCGCTGCAAGCATCTCAACCATTGGCTTGCTCTTGGCTATCGGATTCTTCCTGATTGATGTCGAAGGAAAACTTGGAGATTCCGCAAGAATATTAAGAAGTTTTGCAGCTATTTCAGCAACCGTTTGGGGGCTAGCAACTGGGTTATCGATCTTGGCTACCTTGGCCAACATTCTTGGAACCGATCTTTCCGGGGCTCTCGATGCGAATTCGATGCGCTCCTTTGTTACTCAAATTGCGCTTGGCAAATATATGTTTATTCAGATGTGTTTGGCGCTTCTAGTAGCTTCAATCGTTTTCCGCATTCGCTCAGTGGCAAGTTCCATCGCCCTACTTTTGGTGAGTATGGCGGCGCTAGTGGCTCCAGTATTCGAAAGTCATTCGGCTTCAAGCGGCTCTCACGCACTAGCTATCGGTTCGTTGGTCGTCCATGTAGTTGCAATTTCATTCTGGATCGGTGGTCTTGCGGCGATCGCATTCCTGAACCCTGCAGAACGCGCGGTTGCTCTGCCGCGATTTAGCGCGCTGGCTTTATGGGCTGTTATAGCCGTAGTAGGTAGCGGAACTGCAAATGCTTGGGCGCGACTTAACTTTAAAGGAGCATGGAGCTCAGATTATTCGAATCTGGTGATCGCAAAAGTCGTTTTGACTATCGTCTTGATCGGATTTGGTTACATCAACCGTCAAAATTTAAGTGGATCTCTAGCATTAGGTGCCAAGCAATTAACTCGCTTGCTTTCAGTTGAAATATTAATAATGCTTCTAACAACTCTGGCTGGATCAAAGTTAGCAACGATGCAACCGCCATTGCGCACTGAAAGTTCTGTCTTAGATCCCGGGCTTGCAATCGCAGGTATTACAACTCCACCAGTGCCATCGCTGTGGAACGTAATTTCTCTCTACGATCCCGACGCATTGATGATCGGTGTCTTGGTGACTGCTGTCGCACTTTATGTAAAAGGTGTAGTCATACTTTCGCGCCGCGGAGACAAATGGCCAGTTGGTCGCACAGTTGCATTTGCACTAGGAATAAGTGCAATCGACTACGCAACCAGCGGCGGTCTTGGCGTTTATGCCAAGTTTTCATTTGAGTATCACATGCTCGCGCACATGGTTTTAGGAATGGTTGCCCCAATCGGAATCGTTCTTGGGGCGCCGATAACTTTAGCTCTGCGCACTTTGCCGCAAGGTCGCACAAGTGATGAACGCGGTCTTCGTGGAACACTAATAGCGCTATTGCATTCCAAACCTGTTGGAATCTTTACTAATCCAGTTGTTATCTTGGCTTTATTTGATGGCTCACTCTTTGCACTTTATATGACGACACTCTTTGGAAATATGATGAATTCGCACTTGGGCCACCTACTGATGAATGTGCACTTTCTACTCGCTGGAATACTTTTCTTCCATGTGATCATCGGAATTGATCCCAATCCCCGAAAAGTTCCGCACATTGTTCGCATTGTTATTCTTTTTGCTGCAATGAGTATCCACGCCTTCTTTGCAATTGCCTTGATTTCAACTTCAACTTTGCTTGATCAAGGTTATTTTGCTTCGCTACAAACAACATGGAATTTGGATCTGCTGGCTGACCAACATGCTGGCGGATCAATCGCTTGGGCAATGGGTGAAATTCCAATTTTGATAGCGCTAGTTGCCACCTTTATCCAATGGATGCGC
>Ga0214923_10001185_pt1 | contig 37573 bp, 33 predicted proteins | sample LL1510_MetaG_FD_177993 | JGI IMG/M metagenome (GOLD analysis project Ga0214923, IMG submission 177993) | Freshwater microbial communities from Lake Lanier, Atlanta, Georgia, United States - LL-1510 | ecosystem: Environmental > Aquatic > Freshwater > Lake | place: USA: Georgia | collected...
CAATTTTTTTATTGAAAACAAATTTTAAACTGAATAAAAGTTTAAAATTTAAATAAATATTAAAATTATTCAAGTGCTATATTAAGTTAAAAATTGAGTGTCCCATTTTAAAATAAACGGCTGTAAAGAAAATATAAAATTTATTCAGTGCTATTATGAGGTTAAAAATTGAGTGTCCCATTTAAAATAAACGGCCGTAAAAAAATAAAGAAAATTATAAAAATTATTCGAATAATATTTTTAATTCTAAAATATCACTTATTGAAAAATATATCCAGTTTAGATTATAAAAGGTTTCTATACCAGTCAATTCTCCTCGTGCAGTTTTTTTACTGGCATAATTTCCACTTACATATTTTTTATTACTATTTGTTGTAATTGACAAGGAAAAAAATCTGTTTTCGAATTCTAATAAAAATTCTTTTTTCATATATTCAATTACGTTTATTAGCTTTACGATATTATCTTTGCCGACTGCTACACCAAAACCAATGGAATTGTTTGATATTATTTCATTAAAAACTAATTTGCTATAAATCAATTCAAACAGATAATTTTTTTGACTTTCATTAAGTGAAATAACATCATCAATGGAAATAAAAATGTCAAAATTATTTTTCATATATTCATATATGTCTTTTTTTTTATTGAAACGGAAACTTAAATCTACAGTTTTTAAGTAATAATCTTCAAACTGATTTGCAATTATTGATGCATTTTTTCTATCAGCTATTTTCGATATTATTTTATTCATCGAATCATTATCAAATATATTATATAATTTAATAACATTAAGAAGATGAAATAAATTTATATTTTTTTCTTTTATTAATTCTTCTATATTTTTATCACTATTTAAAAATAATAAATATAGTTTTAAATCCAGTTGATATTTATGATCTACTATGATTACTCGATCAACAGCTGTTTTTAAGTATGGTTGAAATATTGATTCATTTTCTATTTTATTTTTGTCTATATATAAAATTTCATGTGGTTCGGTAAAAATAAATTTATAGAAATTTATATCTTCTTTCATTCTTTTTTCTTCTTCTTTCATTCTTTTTTCTTCTTCTTTCATTCTTCTTTCTTCTTCTTTTTGTGCTTCGTCAATTCTTTTTCTTCTTTCTTCTTCTTCTTTCATTCGTACTTCTTTTTCTTCAATAATCTTTCTTTTTCTTTCGTTTTTTTCTATTTCCTCCTTTCCTACCAATTGAACACTATTCACATCTTTATATTTGATCAATTGATGACCTTCTTTTACTATAAATAGTTCATCGCCAACAATTGAAATATGGCCAAGAATTTCATTATTATTATTTAGTATTATTTTATATAAGCTTTCTCGATTTTTATCCCATATTTCTAACATATTATATTTATTATTGATCTTCGTCCCATCTTTTATTGAAAATTTTCTTTTACTTTTTTTTCTCTTGTGAGATTTTCTCATATTTTCTTTCCTCTTGTGAGATTTTCTCATATTTTCTTTCCTCTTGTGAGATTTTTTCCTAAATGACTTTTTTTTTACAATTTTTTTATTTTTAAACAACATTTTTATATTAAAGAAAATATAATAAAATTATTTTTTTAATTACAGGTGTCCCATTTGAAAATCCGACTGTAAAACAGATAATATTGAAAAAGTTATAAGCGAAAAATATGAATATGAATTATACGAAAGTATAATTAAATATGGAAAGAAATCTATTGAACAACTAAAAAAAATAACATCAACAGATGGAAGAAGAAAATCAATAAAGAAAAGTAAAAGAAAATCGATAAAGAAAAGTAGAAGAAAATTGATAAAGAAAAGTAAAAGAAAATCGATAAAGAAAAGTAAAAGAAGAAAAAATAAAATATTTGAATAAAAGAAAATGGTAATAATTGATGAAAATTACAATATATGTAATATATCTAAACATGTAGATAGAGTTAAAGGATTAAAGACAGGTAGTTCACCAACGGATGCATGGATAATAACATTTAAACCGAATGTCTTTTATAAAAATATTAAAATAAAAAAAGCTTTTTTAAAGATTTATTCCAATCTATCGTTTTTTGATTACGAAAAATATAGTGAATTTAATACAAAATATTTAGAAAAAGCAGTTCAAGGATTGACATATGAAACAAATGTATATAAATACATTATTACACCTATTATTGATTATAACATATGTCCTAATTTTATTAGAATGATTGGAAGTGGAACATTATGCAAATATGATGATTTATTTCAAATTTTGAAAAATAATTATTATAGTAAAAATGAAAAACCTATAAGTATTGAAAAAATAAGAAAAAGATTAAATCGTTCTATAACAAATAATATTTTAAATTATGAGCATGATAATATAAGTTTTGACGAAAGTGTTAAAGCATCTATAGAAACTAAATTTGAACTAGATGATTTGATATTTGATGTTAATTTAACTGAAACATATGATAATACAATATCTTTTCATTCTTTACTAAATAGTGATTATGTTCAGGATTTAAATATTTTCAATATTTTATTCCAAATATTTGCAGCTTGTTATTCTATGTCACTATCTAAAATGGTTCATAACGATTTACATACCGGAAATATAATGATAAGAAAATTAAAAAAACATAAAATATTAACATATATAATAGAAGGAAACAAATATATATTAAAAGTGTATTATTTCGTTCATATCTATGATTTTGACAGAGCATATGTACAACAATTAGGAGATAATAAAGTATTAAATTTATACGACGTATACAGTCAAAATAATGAATATGTAGATAATAAAGATATTTTAAAACTATTATGTAGTGTTTATAAATATACACAAAATTCTATGTATCTTAAATGCCTAACAAATGATAAAAAACATTTTACAAAATTAATTGATTTATATGATTTAGATAAAAAATGTAATTTTCAATTAAAGAAATATAAACCTGTTGATTCTTCATTTTTTGATAATTACAACGATACATTAACAATAATAAAATGTTTATCTGAATATTTACCTAAAATCGATGAAAAATATATTGATAAAGAAAATTTTTATGTATGTCAACGAAGTTTTTTTAATGAAAACGGTGAATTAGATAAGAAAAAAGCACAAGATACAAGAATGAAATATATATCATTAATGATTAAAAATAATGTAAAAATTTCAAGTTCTCGTTCTATTAAGAAAAATAAAATAAGTTCGAAAAGAATATCACGTTCAAGAAAATTAAAATTATAAATCAAAGAAAAAATTATAATAATGTAAATATTATTTCTATCTAAAAATAATATTTAAAAATATTTTCTATTCTCTGGATCAATATATTTTAATCCGACGTATTCAAATATATCTTTTTCTGTTTTTAATCCTTTAACTTCTGGTGTAAATTTATGTTCATTTAAACTTAAACCTAATGACAAACAATGATTTCTAAAAAATATATTAAATTCTTTTGGTCCTGTAAAGTATAATTTCATATATGGATATTCTTCTTCTGTATTTCTTATTAAATCGATCCTTCTGAATTTTTTATTTGGTAGTGAACATATTCCTAATAATTTTTTTTCACCTCTTGCTAATGTAAATTTTATATATTCTATTTTTATCAAGTTGTCAACATATTCATTAAATTCCTTTAAATTCATGTTTAACATTACGTCTATGTCTCCACTATCTTTTTCTTTTCTTCTAAAACTTCCTACAATTTCACCCTTATCTTTAAGATTTAATATCTTTTGATGTTCTAACATTTCTTTTCTTGGAATACGTTCTAGTAAATCTTCATAACAATTCAGACCGATTTTTTGTGCTTCTGTAAGAATTAATGGATTTTCTTTAACTTTAATTCTTAGATTTTCAATACTTGATATATTATGAATTTCAATTAATTCTTTTGCTTTTTTAGGACCTACACCATATATATTTAATAAAATATTATTTTTTTCTATTTCTTTATTTCCCGAAATTATAATTTCTTTTAACTTTTGTTTTATACTTTTACCGACGCCATCTATTTTCTCAACTTGTTCAAATGAAATAATTGGTTCAGTGATATTATTAATATTATTAATTACTTTTTCATATGCTCTTAATTTAAAGAATTCACCTTCTACTTTTGCATTATTTTTAAGAATCGTTAGAGAATCAATAATATTTTTTTTATTATCCATTTGTTTCTAAATATTTAATATTTTAAATATCTTCTTCTACGCGAAGGAGAACCACCAGGAGGTCTTCTTGGAGGTGAACGTGGTGGTGAACCACCTGGTGGTCTCTTACCATCACTTCTTTTTCTTAAAATACGTTTACATGCTGGGTGTTTTTTACCAACTTGTTTATAAGCAACTGCAATGGCTTGTACCCGTGATTTATAACGACCAGTTTTAAATTCATTCATATTAATTCCAATTTTCTTTTGCAAATATTTTTTACATTTGCTTCGTCTACTTTTTCGTCTTTTTCCATCCAAAGATTTTTTATATGTTAACATTTTTATTTAAAGAAAGAAAAATAAAAATGATTTAAAGAAATAATGTTCTTTAAATAAGAAATAATGTCTATTGAAACAGCCGTAAATCACTTGGTATACCCAAAAATGGAAAATATACCTGTTTCTACTAAAACTTTTATTGTTATGACAAATCTAGTTCTTGATTTACGTAAACTTTATGATAATTTAACTATTACCGAATATAATTTTATTCCAAAGAAAAGAGGAAGAAAGAAAAAGATTATTGATTCTGATGCAAATTCTTATGTACCTGATGGTTCTATTGTTACAATGAAATATGAGAATAAATGCAAAGGTATTGATTTAAAACCCAAGAAATCACATAAGAAGAAAAAGAGCAAATGGTTCAGAAATTCATTTACTGTTGTTATGATATTAGACGGTAAACCTATAAATTTCAAGATCTGTCAAAATGGTGTGCTTCAAATTACTGGTTGTAAAATTGATTCACATGCCGAAGGTTGTGTTAAACACATATGGGAAAACATTTTACATGAGGAAGGTAATATTTTTAATTTTTCTAGAGGTACATCTCTCGAGGCTATTTTCATACCTGCTATGAGAAATATTGATTTTAACTTGGGTTTCTGTATTGATAGAGAAAAACTCGCTAAATATATGACTACCCAAACCGAATTTCATTCATTATTAGAGACCTCATTCGGTTATACGGGGGTAAATATCAAAATACCACTCAGTCATAAGATAACAGATTTAGTTTTAAAGAAAATAAAATATGTCGAAGATGATTACATTGAATCAACCTTAACTTACGGTGAATATCTGATGATGCTTCCAGAGAAGGAAAGGAACAAGAAACTTAACAAAGACAGGTACAATACATTTCTCGTCTTTCAAAGTGGTAAAATTATTTGCAGTAGTATTTCACAAGAATACGCATCCGATGCATACGATTATTTTATAAGAATCATAAAAACATGCAAGCATATTATTGAGGAAAAACTTGATATTTAAGCATGATTTTGAGTTTATGACGATTTTATATGATTTTTCATATAAAATCACTCTCAAAAGGTAAATACATTTTTATAAATCGACATATATTCGTGGTTTTGAATATATATCGGTTTAAAGAAAGTTTTGATAATTATCGTTTGAAAAATTAAAAACGATAATTAATTTAAAGAAATAAGATCTAATATAAAAATGGACAATAACGATAATTTTGAAATTATTATTGAAGAATCTTCGGATGAAAAAAAAGAATTGACTACTTATTCTTATATAAGTAATGGATTGTGTTTTGAATATTTCATTGGATATGAAATATCAGCATTATTAGGGTATAAAAACGTGAACGATGTTTTAATAAAAAATGTTACAACAAGTAATAAATTAATTTTTAAAGATTATCCAGGAATAAAAGAACCATCTATTAATCCTAAATCTATTTTGATAACACGAGATGGTGCAATTGAAATTCTACTAAAAACACGAAAACGTATTTCTCCTGATGTACTACATATTTTAAAAGAATTTGGTATTACTACGACAAATCGTAAATGTTTGACAAAAGAACAACAAACATTATCAACTATAACAGATGTCTTTAAAACAGAAAAATTTGAAGATCAATATAAAGTTGGAAATTATTATATTGATTTATATTTTACTGAGCATAAAATAGCAGTGGAGTGTGACGAACTAGGACATTCTGACAGAAAACCTCATAAAGAACGCGAAAGAATGGATTATATAAATGAACAATTAGATATAAATGACTGTCATTGGATAAGGTTTAACCCTGATGAATATAATTTTGATATATCAAAAGTTATTGGACAAATATATAGAAAAATAGATGAAATAAAAGAAATAAAATTAAAAGAAGAATATTTAAAATTATTAGAAGAAGAGAAAAAGAAAAAACAAAAAGAAGAGAAAGATGAAGAACCAAAATGGAAGTTGCAAATTGAACCAATAACTGGTAAATTTACTGCACCACCGAAAGAATATTTAATCGAAAAACTTAAAACACATAATATTTCGGACATAGCAAAAAGTTATGGTATATCAACAAATCCAATATCTAAATGGTTAAAACAGTATGAAATAAATATTAAAGATTTTCATAATTATGATCCTCCTCCAAAAGAAGAATTAATAGAACAGTGTCGAGATAAAACACAAACAGAAGTAGGATTACATTATTCAGTTTCAAATCACATAATACGAAAATGGATGTCACATTATGGTTTAGATTTTATTTCTTTAAAATCTGATAAAAAACAAATAAATAAAGAAGAATTAATAAAATTATTAGGAGAATTTTCAGAAGAAGAAACAGCTGAAAAGTTGAATATGACAATTTTAAATTTACAAAAATTGATGAAAACACATAGTATAGAGAAAATACCAAGTAAAACTGAATTAGAAAAGAATTTACATCTGAAAAGTAAGGATGATTTAGCAACATTGTATAACACAACAAGGACTACTCTCAGAAAATGGATAAAGTCGTATGGATTAGAAGATATAAGATTTACAAGTCTTACTCATAAACGAATAAAGGCTATAAAAGATAATATCGAAACAACTTATGATTCAATTAAAGATTTATGTAAAGATTTGAAAATAGGTAAAAATAAAGTAAATGAATATGTAGATACAAATGATGAATATAATGGTTATAAATTTGAATTTATTTAACTATGAATATTTTATTTATAATTATAAATAAAATATTATTTATAATAAATGTTAAGTAACACTGTTTTAATTATTGTAATAACGGTTCTAATACTATATCTAATATATTATTCAGAAGAAAAAATAACTAAATCACCTAAAAATATAATGGATAGCGGCTTTATGTATTATGAATGCAACGAAAATTTAGAAAATTTGAATGTAATACAAAAGCAAAATGTAATTAAAGAAAAAGTATTATCAAATTTACCAATAGATTATGTGTTTCTTGACTATTATTACTATATAAAAGGTTGTACTTTGTCGACTTTTCATAGAGACGTTACATCTGGTAAACACAAAATATCCAACTTATACAGTTATTTTATATGAATATAATGGTGATTTTCTGTCATTGTGTCCAAATAGTCATAATCAATTTCCTTTTATACACAGTAAACCAGTTAATATATCCGGAAAATCGAATACAGTTGTAATATTTAATTCTGATATCTTGCATGCAGGAATGATAAATAATATAGGTATAAATAGAAAAGTTTTACAGTTTAAGGTTGCACATAAAGATGATTTAGATGTCTTTAAAGAACTAAATAATGTAAAACTAGAAAAAACTACTGATTGTAAAATAAATCGTCAAATTGAAAACATATTGAGATTTCTATCTTTGCATTTTTCATGGTTAATAAATGGAATATCATATCCTTTAATGCAGAAAAAATACGAAAATAATTATATACAAGAAATTATACCAATTAGCTTCTATAATAATATAAAATAAAAAAAAAATATTGCTATATAATAAAACATGTCTAATCAAAGTTTCAAAGGTTTATCGCGTGGATTTCAAACGTTTTCAAGCATAACCTCAACTCGAAATTCTTTATTAAATTATTTAAAAGTAAGAAATAAATCAGAATTTGATAATACATTAACAATAAATAATGGTTCTTTAATTATTAAAGGAAATTTAAGTATAAGTTCAAGAAACATAACAACATCAGAAGGTTTTACAATTGGTCGCACTCCAGTAAAAGATATGGGAGATCGTAATTATACATACGAATTTGATCCAAATGATTATCAATCACAATTTTTTCCAGGTATGGTTGATTTTATAGATTCTAATATAATCGCTGGTGATAAATCAGAAGAAAACAGATTAATAGCATCTTATTGGCGTGATTTAGGAAATGATGTTTTTGATGATTGGGGATTTTTTTATCTATATGATGTTGATTCAGGAAAATATTATTTTCCTTTAATTAGTCCTCAAGATCAAGATGATGGTGTTATAACAACACAAACATTTAACGCGTTTGGACGTGATTTTACTATTACTCATGGATGGTCAGTTCAAGGTATTTTTAAATTTGATATATCAGTTGATGACGATAAATTGTTTAGATTTGGTGCATATGGTAATATGGGTTCAGATGGAGATGAAGTTTTAGAACAATTAACAGAATCTTATTCATTAGGTAGTAATAGTTTGACTTTATATTATCATCATCATCAAGAAAGTGGTGATTCAATAGAACAATTATATTCTTATTTCATACCTAAAAATATATCTGAAAATAATAATACACAATCATATAATGCATACTATGATTCAGATGATATGTCAATTTTATCAAAAGAAGTAACTAATGGTTTAATAGTATATTTTTCTAAATCATATGATGTTAAAGAATGGGTAATAAACGATTTAGAAATAACAAGTGGTTCTGGGACAACATTATCGAATATTTTTGTAGTTGATGGAAATGGAAATGAATTTGTAGCAGGTAATATATTATCAAAAGGAACAAATTTAGGAAAAATGACATTTACATCATCGATAAATGATTCTGATTATACAGCATCTGCATCGTCTCTAATTAATGGATATTTTACAAGTTCAAATTTAAATGATAATCGATTATTTATAATACCATCATCAAATGATATAATTTCAGCAATACCAAATTGTTCTGTAAACACAAGTTTTCGTTTTACAATTAATAATGTTCAATCAGGATCATATAGCAGAAGTTTATCAACAACTGATGCGAGTGTAACAATTGATTCTTCATGTATTAATAATTCTGTACCACAAAATATAATAATAACTTATGTCGTTATAATTACAAATATAACAAGTGGAAGTGAATCTGCAATAATTTTACAAGATTGTAATTCAGAACTGTTTTAATATTTTTTTATATTTTATTTACAACATAAATAAAATATACTTACACTTTATTCCTAAATCTTTTAGATCTTCTTAAATTTTTTGAAGAAGAATTCCTTACATCAGACAAAGAAGATGATTTTCTTTTTCTTTTTGTTGATGTTTTCTTGCGTAAAGATTGATTAAATTTTCTTAATTTGGTACGAACACTTTTCGAAACTGGTAATAATTTTTTTACATTTTTACTTAACATTTTATTAAATTTTTTTGAAAGAATACTATCACTTTGTAAAGTTGGAACAAAATTAATATCATCGATACTTAAAATAGAAGATGATGACTTATTAGATTTTAACGGTTCAGATGTAGATGATGCAGGTGACATAGTTGATAAATATTTATTAACGTCGTTAATTGCTTTTGCGTTTCTTATTTTATTTTCATAATCATATGTATAATAAGAAAATTTATTTTTTGTTCTAGTTAAATATTCAGGTACATCATTTTTCTTAAAATATGTAAATTTTTTTGTAAATTTTTCAAGTGAATCTAACTGACATTCTCTTAAAAATTTTACAAATTCTTCTGAAAATATAATATGTGTATTTAATTCTTTATCACGACGTCCGAAAAACCCTTTTATTTCTGAATCTTCATCTTCTGGAAATATTAGAACATAACAAATATTAATTAATAATATTTTTTTCTCTCCTTTATTCATTTCTTTTAATATTTCTGATAATCTAATATTATTTCGAATCAAATGATTATAAACAATTTTATCCAAATTTAAATTATTGTTTTTTATATCAACATTACTTGCATTGAATATTCCAGACGGAATTTCTGGGTTTTCTGGATCATGTTTTAAATCAATATAAAAATTAGGAATACAAGAACCAGGCATATAAATTGCTTTATTTTTAAGAAAATGATATTTGTCTAAATCTTCATTATTAACTAATAAGGATTCTTGAATATAATACTTATTATTAGCAACATTTTTATAAAATTTTATTTCAACAACATCTGCAGACATTGAAACATCAATATCATTAAATGTTAATACAACAATTAAATTGTTAGGAACTTTTATAAATAAATTTGGATCATCTTCGTGAATTTCTAAATTACCATGACCTGTTATAATGTAAGATTCGTATTCTTTTACTTTTTTTAATGATTCATTTAATGATTCTTTATAGTAATTTTTTATTGACATTTATTATTTACAAATATTTTTTTATTTTCTACAATAAATGATAAAAGAACAACAAAAGAAACTTATTTTACCAAAAGGTGTATTTATTGAATATACATTGGAAACTTATCCTCCTATATATGTATTATCTAATGGAAAAAAAATCAAAGGTATTTTAAAAAGAAAATCGCGTTCAAGAAGAAAATCGCGTTCAAGAAGAAAATCACGTTCAAGAAGAAAATCGAGTTCAAGAAGAAAATCACGTTCTAAAAAACGTTCAAGAAAAAGAATGAATGATGGATATATAATAAATGTAAATCAAAATTATGTTCCATTTGGTTGTAAAGTACCAAAAGCATTTATATAATTTAAACATTTATATTGCTAATAATATAAATGTTAAACAAGACAATATACAAAAAGAAAAAAGTTCCGAAAGCATTAAGACAACAGGTATGGTTAAAATACAATGGAGAAGAATTCAATAATAAATGTAATATTGTTTGGTGTAAGAATATTATATCAGTCTTTAACTTTCATGTAGGACATAATATTCCAGAATCACGAGGAGGGAGTACATGTATAGAAAATTTGAGACCAATATGTTCGAATTGTAATTTATCAATGTCTTCAAAATATTCAATAACGGAATGGAATAATAATTTTAAAAATAAAAGAATATCTTTTTGTCATAAAATTTTTAATTATTTGTTTAATAATAAATGAAAAAAAATTGTATATTCGTATCTATTGCATCATATCGAGATGACGTATGTAATGATACTTTAATTTCTTTATATAAAATGGCAAATAAACCACAAAATGTTTATGTTGGAATTTGTCAACAGAATAAAAACGAAGACTTTGATTGTGTCGGTAATTATTATAATGAAAATATAAGAATTATAAGAATACCTCATACAGAAGCAAAAGGACCAACATACGCAAGATATTTGTGTTCTACATTATGGAATGAAGAAGAATATTATATGCAAATAGATAGTCATACAAAATTCGTAAAAGACTGGGACATAAAATGTATAAATATGATAAATGAAATTAAAGTTAAAGGATTATCACAAAAACCAGTACTAAGTCATTATCCAAAAGAAATAAATGACTACACAAATCATAAAGAAAACGATCAAACACTTCCAAGAATATGTAAACCATTTTTTAACTCAAGAGATATGATATCTTTTATGGGTAGTGAAATAATTGATACAAAAGGTGAATATTATTTAACTCCATTTATCGCAGGTGGAATGTTATTTAGTGAATCATATTTTCTTAATGAATTACCTTACGACCCGAACTTACCGTATATTTTTGTTGGAGAAGAAATATTACATAGTATTCGGTATTATACAAATGGATGGGATATTTTTACACCAAAAGAAAATATTGTTTTTCATGAATATACAAGAGCAGATAAACCGAAAATATGGAGTGATAATCCGTATTATTCGGATATGGATGCTTTTAATAAGATAAAATATTTATTAAAATTAGATGAAAATGATGATAAATTTAAACCAGAAATGAAAATAAATTTAGAAAAATACGGTTTAGGTAAAGTTAGAACAATACAACAATATTATGATTTAACCGGTATTGATTTGAAAGAAAGAAGAGTTTATAAAAATTTTTGTAATGAAAATAATATAGCTTCAAAAGAAGATATATTAAAATCGAATGAATTAAATTGGAATAAAGATGAAACTAATTATATTTATTATATTTATTATATTCTTATTTCTTTGTATATTTTGTTTGTTATATTAATTATAACTTGATTTTCCTAAATTCATTATTATAAGACCTGATACAATCATAAAAAATCCTATATATTGATTATCATTTGATAATGTTTCAGATAATAAAATGTATGCAAGTAATGTCTCTAAAATTACACTCATTGCATCCCACTGAATATTCATTTGCATTACATTCGAATATTTCAAAATATGGATAAGAAAATAAACTAGTAATAAATAAGATATAATTCCAATTATCAAATAAATATTTTTATCTAAGCGCGCATATAATTTCAAGCTCGCGTCACCAATATATTCAACAATTGAAGCAATTGTTATATCATATAAAAATGTTAAATTAGTTACAACTGCAGTCATTTATTTATTAAAAGATTTTTGATTTTTTCTTTTTTGATTTATTTTTTCTTATTTTCTTTATTGATTTATATTTTGTTTTGTTTTTTCTGTATCCATCATCAGGTTCATCTTCTGGTTCATCTTCAGGTGGTAATAAATAACTCCTAATAACATTATTTGCTAATGTATTTTCATAATCATAAACGGGATATGGTCCATCTCCATAAAATGCAGATAACAGCAAATTTTCGTATATTGAATTATCTATTTCCACTGTAATATTTGGAAACAGTTTTATTAAATGTTCTTTCAAAAGAAAACCATTATCATCTCCTATTTCTTCAATTTTGATTGTTATTGTTAAACTATTTATATTAGGAAAAGCCCTTTGTCCAATATACGTACTACTTGGTATTATTACAGAAGTTAAAGCAGTGCAACCTCGAAAAGCATCTTGTTCAATTATCGTAACACTAACATATAAAAGTATTTCAAGTATTTCAATTTTTTTAATTACAACCATTTTTACATTAACTAAAATTTTATAATCGGTGTAACGACTAGTGTAAAATTAGGATTTTCTTCCTTCCAATTATGATGACCATTTATTGTTATTATATACTCTTTTCAAACCACCCCACGTGTTTTTATCAAGGTCATCTAAATCAAGTTTATATTTTATTCCAGTAGACACAGATATACGTCCTTTTATTCTCTTAGCTTTAAGAGCCATTTTATCTCTATCTTCTTTTTTGGTAAAATATCTTCTCGTGACATATCCACCAAATCCGCTAGAAGGTTTTTTTGCATATAGTTGAACCCAATATGCCTTTACAATCTTAGGATTGTGTCGTGACTTACTTTTTGACTTAGATTTTCTTAAGCTTTTCACACGACGTGATTTACGACTTGGACTTTTCCTTTTCATCTTTATTAAAGAGAAAAAATTTAAATTTAAATTTTTTATCTTTTCCAAAGTTTAGAAACAAAAATCTTTTCTATTCTTTTAAAGTTTAGAAATATAAAAATTTTAAAGTAAATAAAAATAAAATCATAAACATTGATTATATTAGAAATATTCTAATATAATATTTTAAAATTTCTAAAAATTATTTCGTTTTATCTTCTTTAAATCATTTTTACGATAACGAATCGGTTTTTATAGATAAATTCATATTCGAATAATCATAACTATAGTAATTAGATGTTATATCCAGTTGATTTGTTTGTTCTATTCCATTTATATCTAAAACAAATTGTGAATCTTGTAAAAATGGTCCTACTTGATTTGTTGCTATTCCATATGTTGTAGAAAATATATTTGTATCCGATGAATACCAATTAATACCATTATATGAATATTGTAATTGAACAGAACCTGTACCTCCCGCAATAAATATTATACCATTCCATGCGATACTAAAACATGTTGTAAAACTCGTCGTAATTGATGTCCATGTTAAACCATTAGATGAATATAACATAACAGAACCACCAATTCCACCAGCAACCCACAAAGTACCACCCCATACAATTCCATAACCTGCTGTAGTAAATAATGTAATTCCTAAACCAGTCCATTGTGTTCCATTTGATGAATATGCAATCGTATTAGTACCGCTTCCAACTGCTACAAATTGAATACCATTAAATGCAATATCATTAGCAGAAGATGAAAATATTGTTACTCCTAAACCTGTCCATGTTATTGAATTTGAACTAAATGCTATTGTATTTGTTCCACTTCCTACGGCATACCAATTAATTCCGTTCCAACATACATGATTTCCAGCAGTTGAAAACACTGTCACTCCTAATCCAAACCATGAAAACCCATCAATACTATATGCAATAGTATTAGTTCCAGAACCAACAGCAACATATCTTGAACCATTCCATGACACACCATTACCGGATGTAGTAAAAATAGTTGAACCAATACCTGTCCAATTAATGCAACAATATGAATAAGCAATAGTATTGGTACCACTTCCAACTGCTATAAGTTTAACACCATTCCATACAGCACCATTAGATTGTGTTGAGAAAATAGAACTACCTAAACCAGTCCAGTTAATTCCATTTAATGAATAAGCAATTGTATTTATTCCTGCACCAAAAGATAAATTAGGATGTATTATATTTATTCTAGCAGTTTTTAAATTATTGGAATAAAGAAACATACCAGAACTTGTAAATATAGTATTCCCTGTAATTCCAGTCCATGTTAGTCCATCAGGTGAATACGCTATATTATTAGTTGGATCTGAACCAGTGACTAACCATAAATTTCCAGTCCATACGACACTATTTCCAATTGAAATAATTGTATTACTTAAACCAGTCCAAGATGTTCCATCTGAAGAATAAGCTATGGATATAAAACCTTGTCCTACAACTATATATCTATTTCCATTATATGCTATTTCGTAAATATTTGTAAATGATGAAATCAAATTTGATGTCCATGTAGTACCATTAAAAGAATAAGGTATATTAGTTCCACCAGTTGCAATCCATTTCTTATTATCGTAAATAACTGATGTTCCTGATGATATTGTTCCAGTTCCTAATCCAACCCATTGTGTACCATTTACAGAATAAGCAATTCCATTTGTTCCAGAACCGACGGCAATAAACAATACTCCATTATAAGCAATACTATTAGCAGATGTAGAAAATATAGTTGTACCATTACCTATCCATGTTAAACCATCAGTTGAATATGCGATAGTATTAGTACCTTGACCAACGGCAACGTATATACTACCGTTCCAAGATGCCATATATCCAGCAGTAGAAAATATAGAACTGCTATTTGTCACACCAGTCCATGTAATTCCATTATTGCTATAAGCGATTGTTGAACCACCAGAACCAAATGCTAACCATATTATTCCATTATAATAAACACCGTTTCCAATTGTCGTAAATATTGTTGAACCTAAACCAGTCCATGATATTCCGTTAGATGAATAAACAATTGTATTAGTACCAGAACCAACACCGACAATTAAATTATTTGGAAAACTTATTGTATTTCTTCTTCTATTATTCCATTCTAATGAATAAACACTTGTCAAGAAAACAGAACTTCCTAATCCAGTCCATGTTAATGTATCATTAGATGACCATAACGTATTAGTCGTATCTTTACCACCGACAATCCAAAAATTTCCGTTCCAATTTACCGCAAATCCTTCGTTACTAAACATAGTTAAACCTAATCCTGTCCAGTTTATTCCGTTCGAAGAATATAAAACATTATTTGTTGTATCTTTTCCAACTGCTAACCAATAATTTCCATTCCATTCTACACCGTTTCCATTTGTATTAAATAAAGTTAGTCCTAATCCTGTCCATGTTATTCCAGTTGAAGAATAAGCAATAGTATTTGTTCCTGAACCAACAGAAACATATATATTTCCATTCCATCTTACGTTATTTCCTTGTGTAGAAAATATTGTTGTTCCAATACCTGTCCATTGTGTACCATTTGATGAATAAGCAATTGTATTAGTTCCAGAACCAACAGCAACAAAATTATTTCCATTATATACAATATTATTTCCTTGTGTTGAAAATATCGTTGATGCAAGTCCAATCCAATTTATAGCATCTTTTGAATAAGCAATAGTATTTGAAGTTCCTGAACCAACAATAACCCAAAGAGATAAAATATCCGACCAAGATATACCATTACCAGAAGTGGAAAATATAGTGGAACCAAGCCCAGTCCAATTAAACCCATTTAATGAATTAGCAATCGTATTTGATGTTCCTAAACCAACAGCAACCCAATATATTCCATTCCATTTTACATCTAAACCTTTTGAAGAAAATATTGTAGTACCTAAACCAATCCAAGTACTTGCATCAGTCGAAAAACCGATAGTATTTGTTCCTTCTCCAACTGTTATACATAAAGGATTTATATTTGGTCCGAAAGAAAATGTTTGTGTTGAAGATATTATATTATTTATTTTAGAAACAATATTTGATGCTCTTACAACGACAGGTTTTTGATAACTTATTGTACTAACTTTTTGTGTTTCATTATAAGTTGATTGATTAATATTATTTATAACAGGATTTGAATATGTTATTTCTTTACTTATTGTATTATATGATAATACTGCATTTGTATTTGTGTTATCAAAACGAACAGGATTTATGAATAGTCCTTGTGAAGAACCAGTTAATCCACTCGTACCACCTGAAATTAATATAGAATTAACAACTTGATTTGTTTGTCCTGCTTGATATCCGATAGCAATAGAACCTGAATTTTGATTAAAAAACCCAGCTTGATAACCGATTGCTATTGCATTCGAGCCTTGATTTGATGAACCTGCTTGAAAACCAATAGCAATAGCATTTGTACCTTGATTTGTACTACCTGCTAAATTACCAATAGCAATAGTATTTTGATATTGTAATGTTTGTCCTGATTGAAAACCAATCGCAATAGCATTTGTTTGTTGAGAATGGTTTCCACCTAAAATTGCTATAGCATTTTGTTGTTGATTTGTACGACCTGCTGAATTACCAATTGCTACAGCGTTAATTCCTTGATTTGTAGAACCTGCTTGATATCCAATTGCTACAGCGTTCGTTCCTTGATTTGTAAAACCCGCTTGATAACCAATAGCAATTGCTCCTGATTTTTGAGTTGATTGACCTGCTTGAAATCCTATTGATATAGAATTGGCATCTTGATTAGTTTGACCTGCTTGATATCCTATAGAAATTGAACCGGAGCCTTGTGAGTATTGTCCTGCTTGATAACCAATAGATATTCCATTTGTTCCTTGTAATGATTGTCCTGCTTGATAACCTAATCCAATAGAATTAAAATTTTGATTAACACCACTTTGATAACCGATTGCTATTGATTGAGAAGATTGTGATTGTCCTGCTTGAAAACCAATTGCAATAGAACCGGAGCCTTGTGCGGATTGTCCTGCTTGAAAACCAATTGCAACAGAACCGGAGCCTTGTATTGATTGTCCTGCTTGAAAACCTATTGAAATTGATTGTCTACCTTGATTAGTTTGACCTGCTTGATATCCTATCGAAAGAGATTGAATACCTTGTGAAAGTATTGATGTCTGAAAACCAATAGCAATTGAACCTGTACCTTGTCCCGTATAACCTGCTTGATATCCGATAGCAACAGTTTCTGGATACTGAATATTATATCCGGCTTGAAATCCAATTGCAATGGCATTTTGAGATTGTGTTATCGCACCTGCTTGAAATCCGATTGCAATGGAATTAAAACTTTGAAAAGTTTGACCTGCTTGATATCCTAATGCAATTGAATTAGAATTTTGTGAAATACTACCTGCTTGATACCCAGAAGCTATAGAATAAGTACCTTGATTTGTTTGACCAGCATTAAAACCTAATGCAATAGAACCAAATTGTTGATTTATTTGTCCCGATTGATAACCTATAGATAGACCATAACTTCCTTGATTAGTTTGACCTGATTGATACCCAATAGATATAGCATAATTATTTTGTCCAGAAAATCCAGATAAATAACCGATTGCAATAGATTGTGTTCCTTGATTAGTATAACCAGCCTGATATCCTAAAGCAATTGCACCTGAATACTGATTTAAATATCCTGCTTGGTATCCAATTGCTATTGCACTCTCGCCTTGTAATTGATATCCAGATTGATATCCAATAGCAACAGCATTTATTCCTTGTGATATATTACCGGCTTGATTACCAATCGCAACGGCATAACTTCCTTGATTTGATTGACCGGCGTCACTTCCAATGTGAATATATCCACTGCTTTCAGTTTTCCATGAAGTTGAGTTAGAATCCCAATATACGTAATCTGAATAATATAAACCATTTGTAACATTTATGAAACTACCGGTTGCTCCGGGTCCAGTAGGTCCAGTGGGTCCGATTAAACCGGTGGGTCCAGTGGGTCCGGTGGGTCCGGTGTATCCTGTGTATCCTGTAGTACCTGTATTTCCAGTGGGTCCAGTTTGACCAGTGTATCCGGTGCTTCCTGTGTATCCTGTCGGACCAGAAACACCAGTGTATCCTGTTACACCTGTGTATCCTGTGTATCCTGTGTATCCTGTTGTTCCCGTATAACCTGTTACACCTGTGAAGCCCGTGAAACCAGTTGGACCTGTGTATCCTGTTGTTCCCGTGTAACCTGTTACCCCTGTAAAACCCGTGAATCCGGTTGATCCAGTAAAACCCGTCCATCCGGTATAGCCAGTGTATCCTGTAAATCCGGTGAATCCAGTTGGTCCGGTTACACCGGTGTATCCCGTGTATCCTGTGTATCCTGTGTATCCAGTATATCCTGTTACTCCTGTGAATCCAGTTGTGCCTGTGTATCCTGTGTATCCGGTGTATCCTGTTGGTCCTGTTATACCAGTTGGACCCGTTGAACCAGTTGTTCCAGTTGGACCTGTTACACCTGTTACCCCTGCTGGACCAGTTGGACCCGTATAGCCTGTGTATCCTGTGAATCCGGTGTATCCTGTGTATCCTGTGTATCCTGTATATCCTGTGTATCCTGTGTATCCTGTGTATCCTGTGTATCCTGTGTATCCTGTGTATCCAGTGTATCCAGTGTATCCTGTATAGCCAGTATATCCTGTGCACCCAGTATAGCCAGTATATCCTGTGTACCCTGTGTATCCCGTGTATCCTGTGTAGCCGGTGTATCCTGTGTATCCAGTGTATCCCGTGTATCCAGTGTATCCCGTGTATCCTGTATAGCCGGTGTATCCTGTGTATCCAGTGTATCCCGTGTATCCTGTATAGCCGGTGTATCCTGTGTAGCCAGAATATCCTGTGAACCCTGTGAACCCTGTGTATCCTGTGCATCCTGTGTAGCCAGTGTATCCTGTAAATCCGGTGTATCCTGTGTACCCTGTGAATCCGGTGTATCCTGTGTATCCAGTGTATCCCGTGTATCCAGTGTATCCTGTGAATCCCGTGTACCCAGTATAACCTGTGTATCCTGTATAACCTGTTTTTCCGAATCCAGTGGGACCTGTGACACCTGTGTATCCGGTGTATCCTGTGTATCCTGTAAAACCCGTAGTTCCAAGACCTGCTGCACCCGTAGGACCTGTAGAACCTAAAAATGTTCCAATATTTATAAAAGTATTCGGACTTACTGTACATATATATAAATCTTGATTTATTACATACGCATCACCTACTAATGCACTTACTGGTAATTGAGATACATTAGATAATTGTCCTTTTATTAATATTGTTCCAGGATATATACCTCCAATCGTTGTTCCAAATGGTAAATATACACTTCCGTTAGTATATTGTATTTGTGCATCATTTATATATAACGAATTTGTTAAACTTAATGATCTAAATGCAAATCCAGTTGTACCTAAATTTAAAATAGACCCAGTTGCTGGAATTACATCAGAATATACAGTTCCTCCAAATGTACCTGTCGGTCCTGTTGGTCCTGTTCCTCCTCCCATTGGACCTGTTGGACCTGTATATCCCGTTGGTCCTGTATGACCTGATGGTCCTGTTGGTCCGGTTGATCCACCTGTTGGACCTGTGTATCCTGTATATCCCGTATATCCAGTGTAACCAGTGTATCCCGTGTATCCTGTGTATCCCGTATATCCAGTGTATCCCGTATATCCTGTATAACCAGTGTATCCCGTGTATCCTGTGTATCCTGTATATCCCGTGTATCCTGTATATCCCGTATATCCCGTGTATCCTGTGTATCCTGTTACACCTGTGTATCCCGTATAGCCTGTGTACCCAGTATATCCCGTATACCCAGTGCATCCAGTGTATCCCGTATAGCCTGTGTATCCTGTGTATCCTGTATGACCTGTTGGACCCAATACATCAGTAAAACATAATTCATTTGTAGATGTATTATATGCTACAACTTTTATTGGATTAGAATATAAATCATAATATTGCAATGCATTAATATAAAATGAATTTATTAATTGTATACTTAATCTTTCTTGAATATTTGAAATAACTATTGGTATCGCACCATTATAATATGGATTTGAAGTTGCTATTAATGATTCTAATCGCCATTTCCAACATATTTCTGCTTCTATTTGTTGTCTTTCGAGTTCTGTTACACTTCTATTCACAATAACTAATTCTGCTATACATGCAGCAATTGCAAAAGTTATATTTCCATTATAAGAATTTATATATAAATTAGACGAATATGAACCACTAAAATCAGATGGTAAACCCATATAATCAACTCCATATGTATTTACTCCATTTATATATGTTGTTACATAATTTAAATTTGATCCATCTATTGAAATAAATTCCAATAATTGCCATGTGTTTGCTATTGTTGATTGAAATCCTTGTCTGAATTTAGATATATAATTACTACTATTATCATATTGACTTATGCTATAATTATTTAATAAACTTGGATAATAACTTGCTAATGTATAAAAGTTTTCACTTGTTGTTGTACTCTGTGCATGTATCATTGGACTTGATACATTTTGTTCTATTGGATAGTATAATAAGAATACTGAAAAACCTGACCTATTTACTGGATATGATGGAATTACACTCTGTTGTCCTTTAACATATGATACTATTCCTTTATTATTTAAAGCATTTTGTATATATAATGGTCTTGCGCCTGCATTTGGTGATGTTGCTACATGACCATTTACTAAACTACCCCATGAATTTACTGGATCTGCTGTATTATAAGTTCCTGATAATGTATCTGCATCTAACCATAATTCTAAATTTGGAATTGAAGAAATAAAATTAAAAGGACCAGTATTTGGAAAATCACCTAAATTTATAGTTCCTGTATTTTGATATGGTGAACCTGTTGGTCCTCTCGGTCCAGTATATCCTGTTGGTCCTGTTTGACCTCTTGGTCCTGTATAACCAGTATATCCTGTCGTACCAGTTCTACCTGTTATACCAGTCGGTCCTGTTATTCCTTGTGGTCCTTGTGGTCCAACTATATTACCTATATTAACCCATGTAAGACTTGTAGAATAAACCCATAAATTATTTCCAATTATATATGCATCGCCTATAGTAGCAGAAATAGGTAATTCACTTGGATTATTTTTTTCTCCTAAAATTTGAATTGTTCCAATAGCAACACCGCCAATTAATGTTCCACTTGGTAATTGTAAAACATTATCGACTACAGATATAGGTTGATTATTAATATATACAGTATTGGTATAAATATTATTAAATTGAAAAGATGAAGAACCTAAAGAATATATATTATCTTGAGACGGTGTAATATCATGTAATAAAGTTCCATCTTGTGTTAATATACCATAGTTTGCAATAGGTCCAGTAGGTCCAGTTAAACTTTGAATATTTCTAATAACATCGTATTCAACACGTTGAATAATCTGTTCTAATACTGTGTCATTTAATCTAAAACTCATTTACTTTTTATTTATATAAAAATTAAAAATTTTAGATGAATATATTTAATTATAAAATATTTTTGGTATTTTATAATTTGAATATTAATAATATCTTTCATATATCCAAGTGCAATCGGGATATGTAGTAGTTGATTTTGCTGTTACATTTCCTGCTGCATCACATATTACATCTATAGATTCATTCATATTTGGAACTTTAGTACTTCCAGTTGTTTTTTGTATTAATTCAAAAGATGATACAATACCTGCGATATACCATAATTTATATTGAGACATTGAATAAGCACTTTTAATTGTAAAAATACCCCAATTATGAGCTTCTTGAGATAATGTAAAAACATTAGTATATCCATCCCATTTTAACTTAACATTTCCAGATGAAATTGATTTTCTTAAATTAATAAAAGTTTTTAATTTTGATAATTCATCTTCATTTATTGAAGTTCCACCAATAGATATAGTTTGTCCTGCTTCAACTTTTATACCACCTTGTCTAAAATTTGTTGGACCTGATATCCAATTTTCTTTACTAGAAGTATGAGGAAAATGAGTTGCGAATCTTCCAGGTATAGTATCGTTAAGTATAGTTATCGCTCCGCCTCGAAAATCAGTATCACCTGTTAAGTAATTTTTACCTCCCGAGTTTAAATGTGTATCACCTGATGGATTATCTGTCTTGACCATAAGTTCTTGTTTATCAAGATATAATTTACCACCTCTAACAATAGTCTCACCAGTTAAGTAATTTTTATTATCTGATGCGTTCAAAATTGTATTACCAAGTGGATTATTTGTAGTTGCATTAATTTCTTTTGCTATACATTTACCTGATACAGTTAAATTACCATTACTTGTAATATCACCGCTTATTTTTAATGCTTTAAAATTTTGTGTTTCAAAATCAAAAGTAGAAATATTTCCATTTGCATCTGTTTGAAGAAATATAGGATAATTTACTGGTACAGGTGCATCTCCTAACGCCATCATTCTTCCTCTTTTAGATGATGATGAATCGAATATACCAAATGGATTTGTCACAAATCCAATTATTGAATCAATTATATCAGACATTTTATTTAACAAAATAAAATAAATTTTAAATTTTCTTTACAAATAAAACAATTTATATAACAATCCATTCAGATGGAAATAAATCAGACATATCATCTTTAACGCTTATCCATTTTTTAGGAACAAAAACAGGATTTCTCTTTTCATATGTTCCAAGAAATGCTCCCCACCAACAAAAAGTTGAATTTGAACATATAGCACCACCTTTACATAAAGACATTAATAACATTGTTTGTAATTCATCTAAATTTTCGACAATATGAAATATATTTCCTTTAAATAGTTTTTTTTCTTTAACCCATTCAATATCATCAGATAAAACATATATTTTTGAAACACTATCATTCATTTTTAAAAGCTGTTCAATACATTCGTAATAATAAGAAATTGGTTGAATAAAATGAATATCTTGATGTTCTAGATAATCACCTCTTCTAATATGTAAAAAAACATCATTTTCTTTTATTTCTTGATTTAGATTTATATGAGACAATCCTTTAAGAAAAGTAAAACGAATCTCATTCTCAAAATTTTGTAAAGAAGGATAATATTGATAATAAGACATCATTATAGTTCCTTCTTTTACATCATATGGATTCCAATCATCAAAACCATTTGAAAAATTATGAGAATGATAAACATAATCTTTAAAATCGATATGTTCTTTTAATTTTGTATATTCTAAATTAATTGCAATTCCAAAATATTTAAATATTGTTTTATTATAATCATGTTTATGAATATTATGTTTATTATTTTCTAATGTGTTTTTTAAAATATATAAAGGATAATTTGATATAATAGATACAATATATGCAGATGCCATAATAAACATTTGATTACCAAGACCTCCGCTCATAATTGGAATAATTCCTTTTCTCATCATTTATTAATTTAAACAAAATTGTTTAAATTAAACATTAACATTTATAATCGACAATTTTATTTAATATATCACTAAATGATTCTATTTGTTTTCCTAGTCTTGGATAGAAACAATAGAATAAATATTGTTTCATTAACTTTTTCCAATAGACATCAATGCAATATTGTTCTGTATTTCGATTAGTTATTTTTTCTTCTTCTAAACATAATGTCAAACATTCTTTAAAATTTTCAAGAAGAACATATGCAAAATCTTTATTTATTAAATAACCAGAAGCGGTATATGTAAATAATACATTTTTTAAGAAATCGTGTTTTGAATCAGAAATTTGTAATTCAGAATCATTATAAGAAAGAAGAATAATATTAAACTCGACTTCATTATCTTTTATTTTCTTTATATTATTCCAATAATTATATACGTCCAATGGTTCATAATCATCTTCAAATATAATACAATTTTTATGATTGGAATTTATAAATGTTTCGAGTGCTTTTATATGACTCATTGTACATCCGATATAACCTTTATTGTTATATAATGCTGAAATTCTATGTGTCTTATTTAAAGGAAATCCTGATTTTAAAATCCATTTTAAAAAATTATCTTTTCTATCAATACGGTAATCCAAATTTATATAATAAACAATATCAACGAAATCCATTTTTATAATTCAATATCTTTTTTTAAATTATTAAAATAAAAATATTTTTTCAACTTATCTATATTTTCTTTTGTTTTTTCAAACTTTGAAGGAACAAGTATTTTTCCAGTTTTTATATAATTTTCTCTATATCTATTAAATTCATATAATGGAATATTAATTATTTCATCAAAATCAATAATATCATCTTCAAAAATTATAACGTCTTCCTCAAATAAATTTTGACTCTGAACATCATCTTTAATTTGCCTTTCTTCGATTGTCTTTGGTAAATTATTACTTAAATGATTTATGTATTCTTTTCCATCTTTTTTTATATTCATTATACTATTGAAAGCAATATTTAGATTTTCTGGTTTAATTTTAGAATGATTATTATATGAATTTTTTATTTTATTAAACCCATACTTCATAATTAAATCAATTAATATTTGAGCATTAGTATCATTAATTTTTTTATTATTTTTATCGAGAAAAATAAATTTATTGCGTTCTTTATCAGTACATAGATAAATAGGTTTATCTTTACCAGATAAAAAATTTTCAATTGTAAAATTCGCAAGTGATTTTTCAGCGCCAAATAAAGTTTCTATGTTAAATTTCTTGTCAAATATTTCCTTAATTCTTTCACCTGTCATAAAAGACATGAAATCGTTGTTATATTATTAACGGTATTAACAGTATTATTAACAGTATTATTAACCGTGTTATTATTTATTTATTATATTTGATTTTTTAATATCTTTAATTTCGTTATGTAATTCATTAAGTAATTTTTTTATTTCATTATCCTCATTATTTTTCTTTAATTTACAAATATTAATATGTCTGTTTAATGATTGTTTAGTGCTTAATTCTTTATTGCAAAAATTACATATAAATTTATTTATAATAATATTTTCATTTTTTTCAGTTTGTATTTTAATGCAAAATTTAGAAGTTTTTTGATGTTTTAACAAAGTTGATTTATCATAATAAATATTTTTACAATGTTCACAAATCATTTATTATATATTATATATTTTTTTAAATCTAAATAAAGCAGGTAACGAAATTTTGATACCTTTGATATATTTTACAGTTATAAAATTAAATTGTAAAATATATTTTCAACCCGATAAACTATTATTCAGTTAATATACATTAATCATTTTTGTTACCTAAAAAATGTGTGTGTGTTTTTTTAATTACTCTTTTATAAATGATAAAATTTAGAAACAAAAAAATATTTTTATAAGAGCAATATCAAAATTTTATTTCTTTTTTTTAAAAATCAGAAAATAAAAAAGAAAGAAAAATAAAGAAAGAAAGATAAAAAAATAATAAATATAATAATTTTCTTCTTTATCTTTATTCCAATTTAATTCATTTGATTTTAATATATCTTCTTTTGAAGCTATATTATTTTCATTACAAAAATTTTTATAAATTTTTCTTTCTCTTAAATTAATACCTGTTAATTCATAATATTGTTCTAATGTTCTAACTTTACCTAAACCATATTTTTCTAAATTTATCTTCATTTCTGGTTTTAATTTATCATCATTTTCATCTAATTTTAATAGATATCTTATTTTATTAAAAGCATTCATATCCGAATAATATGGATTATCCGTCCATATTTTTGGTTTATCGGCTCTTGTATATTCATGAAAAACAATATTCTCTTTTGGTGTAAAAATATCCCATCCATTTGTATAATACCGAATACTATGTAATATTTCTTCTCCAACAAAAATATATGGTAAATTGGGGTCATAAGGTAATTCATTAAGAAAATATGATTCACTAAATAACATTCCACCTGCGACAAATGGAGTTAAATAATATTCACCTTTTGTATCAATTATTTCACTTCCCATAAAAGATATCATATCTCTTGAATTAAAAAATGGTTTACATATTCTTGGAAGTGTTTGGTCGTTTTCTTTATGATTTGTATAATCATTTATTTCTTTTGGATAATGACTTAATACTGGTTTTTGAGATAATCCTTTAACTTTAATTTCATTTATCATATTTATACATTTAATATCCCAGTCTTTTACAAATTTAGTATGACTATCTATTTGCATATAAAACTCTTCTTCATTCCATAATGTAGAACATAAATACCTTGCATATGTTGGACCTTTTGCTTCTGTGTAAGGTATTCTTATTATTCTTACGTTTTGATTGTAATAATTACCAATGCAATCAATATCATCGCTTTTATTTTGTTGACAAATTCCAACGAAAATATTTTGAGGTTTATTCGCCATTTTATATAAAGAAATTAAGGTATCATTACATACATCATCACGATACGATGCAATAGATACGAAAATACAATTTTTTTTCATTTATTATAAAAAAGATTTTTATTTCTAAACTTTAAAAGAAAAGAAGAAAAGAAAATCCTTTAACTTTATAAATGAAATTTAAAAGATAAATTAAATTATAAAAATGTCAAATGAAGATAATGTTTATGATAATTGGAAAAATATGTGTAAACATATTGTTTCAAATAAAATTACTGATTGGAAACAAGATAAAAATGTAACTTATATGTTAGAACATTTAGGTCAAGAATATGCCGAAATTTATCTTCAAAATTTATTAAATGAAGGTGTAAATATATATAATATTCAAAAATTATGTGAGATAAATGATAAATACGGTAACGCTAATATAAAACAATTCAATAATGGTTTACGTTCTTCTACATCTTCTATAAGATATGTTAGACATGCATTAGATATATGTAATTTGATTAAAAGTAAAAATTATAAGAAAGTAAATATTGTAGAAGTTGGTGGAGGGTATGGAGGTTTATGTGTTATATTAAATAATTTAGCAAATACAATGAATATAAGTATATCAAAATATTTTATTTATGATTTAGAAGAAATACAACGTTTACAACATTATTATTTATGCAATTTCATAAATATAGATAATGTAAGATTTAAATCATCTAATACATTTGGAAGTAATTTTATTACAGAAGATGGAGAAGTTAATATTTTAGTTTCATGTTATTGTTTATCTGAAATTAAAGATGAATATAAAAACGAGTATTTAAAGAATTTATTACCAAAAGTTCATGGTGGTTTTTTAGCATGGAATTTCGGTAATAAAGAAGGATTACCAAAAGAAGCAACAATTGTTCCAGAAATACCTGATACAGGTGAAGGTAATACAATAATAACTTGGTAAATGAAGATAAAATTTATAACCTTTTTTTGGTTATAAATTTATGTTATAAAAAATTATATAGTACTTTACTTCTTATCAGTATCTCTCATCTTATTTCTTTCTTTATTTTTATCATATTTTGATTTCTTAGCCTCGTTTATCTTTTTATCTCTTGGTGTCTCATATTTCTTTTCTTTCTTTTTCTTTTCTTCAAAAACTGGTGGAGGAGGCATTTCTTTTGCTTTTTCGTCTGCTATCTTTTTATAATGATTAAACATTTCCAAATCAGTTGTCTTTAAATCTTTCCATTTCTTTTGGAGAATATTATGTATATCCTTCTTCGTTAAAGAAGGATCAACTATTTTAGGTTTTTCATCTTGAATAAAGAAATAATATCCTGATTTTGGTCTTGCTTGTGCTTTCATTATCTTTTTATCATTTCTTTCCTTCATTTTATTCAATCGTTTTTCAAGTTTAGCTTTATTTTCTTCTTTCTGTTTTATCATCTTATGACGATTCAATTCATCATCAAATCTCTTTTTATCTGCTTTTGCTAATTCAACATATACATTTAATTTTTCTGTATCACTTTTTATTTCTTGCCACATCTTTGCTATCATTGGAATTATTTCCTCATCTGCATCAGGATTTTCGCTTTTAATTTTAGCTCTCATTTCTCTACTAAAATAAGTAAACTCATTATCCGGCTTCTTTGGTTCGTCTGTGTCAACCTTCTTCTTCATTTTTATTTTATTTTGATGAATATATCCGTTCAACTGGTCTTGGTTATCTTTACTTTTCCACTGGTTTATAACAGATATATTATCTGTTGAACCGTTAATAATGATAGACGATAGAAATTCTACTACATAATCATTAATAGCCTTATTAATTATTTTTGATTTCTTGATACCAAGCAAATCAGGTTTTACCAATACTATGTTTTCACCACATATAGATGAATCAGTAGAGGTTGAGGCATTATCACAAACATCACTGTTGTTAATATTAACGGTAATCATTTCAGAAGACATGGTGATTTTTATTTATAAAATTATTTTTTAAAATCAATTTTTTTTAATATTCATCTAAATTTACTATACAATATTTATCACCGTCTCCGTATGCATCTTTATACTTCTTCATTCCACCACATGCATAAGGGTCCTTTTTATTTTCATCAACAACATTATATAAACATTCTACATAATTTGCTCCACCTGAACTTGTTCCTTTTGCGTTATCATCTGTATTAAATAAATATTTCATTCTTGCAATATAATTTTGTCGTAAAACACTACCATCTATTTTCTGTATCCCACTACTAAAATAATCAGTTTTATTAAAAGCAGTTTCAATTTTAGGATAAGGAGTAGAGTTATCTATCTTAGTTTTTTGCGTAGGTGCATCTGGTAAATCAACATTAGTATCAGACATTTATTTATAATGAAATAAAAAAAAATTAAGAAAAAGTGAAAAGATATAATGTATTATTAACATCAGACAATATATCATCTCTTATATTAAATAAATCCGTATTCTTTTTATTTATATATTTTGGTAATGTATTTGATAACCAATTTTTAAAATTTTCTAATAACTTAATAATTGATTTATCAGTTTCTTTTTTATAAACGAATGGTTTATTTTTTAAAGATAAACGTTTATTTTCTGTTCCTTGAATAACTTCCATAAATCTATCCATTTTAAGGGTTAAATTATTAACTAATGTATCACTTGCTATATGACGAGCATAATTAGTTGTAGACCAATGATACAATTTTAACTGGTCTCTAATGAACATAAAATTAACCGCTATTTCTCCGATTGTATTACTCATATTTTATTATATATATTATATAATAAAATTTATTTTTATTAAATTCCTAACAGTCGTTTTGAAATATATGGATAATGATTCGATAAAAACATAACTAGTCCAAATACTACGTCAATCAATAAAAAAATCCACGAATAACTTTTTTTCGTGATGGCTGAATATGCAAACGCGAAATAAAGTAAAGAATGAATCGGTCTTAAATGATTCCACCAAATTTTTTCACCAAATACTTCTTGACCTGTTTTCCTAGAATCAGTCAAGTAAATATACATAAATCCTAATGCGGGTAAAATAGCCAAATATCCCAAATATGGTAACATATCATTGTCTGTATTTTTAGCAATAAGAACAAATAAAGTCCGGACACCAATACACCCGATAAGAAATAATATAAACCTTTTTTCTATTATATCAAACATTTTTATATTATAAGTCTTTTATTTATTTCTTTTTTCTATTGTATCAAACATTTTTATATTATAAGTCTTCAAATTCATCAATAACATCAATAACATTCCAATCAAAATCTTTTGGTATTAATTCATATTTTGTCTTAAATATTTTATTTATTTCAGTATTTAGAAAATTACAATTAAATTCTATCTCGAAAGGTTTACGTTCTTTTATATCATAATCATTAGTAGCGTTAATTTTTCTTAATAAATTATATAAATTATACTGTCCATTTATGGAATAACTTTTTAGTAGATATTTATCATTATATTCAACATCTCGTAATAATCCAGAAGTCCAATCTAATACATATATATCAATATCATCTTTATCTTTATCATCTTTAATTTTATAACCAAAATTATCAAATTTGCGATCGTGATAAGAAAAACCTATCTTTTTCAATTCTTTATCAAGTTCTTTTAATTTTTTGTTAATTTCTTTCAATTTTTTTTGCAATTTCAGTGAATATGCTGAAATAAATTTACAATATATTTCTTCTGTTAGTTTTGTGTTATTTAATTGTTTATATAATTTAATTATGTCATCTTTATTTTTAATATCAGCAACCGCATCTAAAGTTTCAATTTTTTCATAATCTTTAATTTTTTTTAAATCGTAAGAGTTTATTTTATTTCCACTTGTTGAATTTTGTTGTAAGTTAAATATATAAATTATGTCATTTTTTATATCAGCATCAAATTCTTTTATAACAGCATCTTCTTTTATAACACTTTCCGATATTTTATCCAAAAAATACGATGTTATATCACCGTCTAATTTTTCCATTTCAGTGTATATATGTATTTTTAAACCATTTAATATATATTTTACATAATATATTTTTGGTGATAGTTTTTCACCACCATTTTCTAAAAAACTATTAATAATTGAATATTTTTGACTGATGATCAAATCAAGATTCGAAAGTTCTTCTGATTTAATATCAAATGATTCACATTTCAAAATTCTATTATTTTCCGAATTAATAAATATTCCACAATTGTTTTGTCCTTTATTATCTATTTTCTTCCAATTTTTTAAATAATCATCTTCTTTATCAATTTTATCAATTTTACCAGCATCATATTTCTTCTTAATACTTTTTTTCTTACTACTTCTTTTCTTAATACTTCTTTTCTTAATACTTCTTTTCTTAATACTTCTTTTCTTAATATTTCTTTTTTTAATACTTCTTTTTTTAATACTCATTTATTATTCTTATTTATTTTTTATTTCTTTTTTTTTAATTTCTTTGAATTCGAAGAAATTGTTTCCATTACTTTTAACCATTTATGATATTCAATTTCAAATTCATTAATATCATTTAACCACATATTTTTTTCACTCGTCTTTTGTATTCCATCTAATTTCTTTTCAAGAGATAAAATATCATTTCTTAACTTTTTAATTTGATTTGAAGTTAAAACTCTAACCGGCATTCGTAATAAATATTCATATCCTCCTCGTGTTTCTTCATCTTCTTCTACTTCTTTTTTATTAAACTCTTTATCATATTTTCTCTTTTCTAATTCTTTTGAAAGTACTTCTTCTTCTACATTCATTATATTTAATTTCTTTTCAGTAACTTCTTCTATAAATCTTGCTTTATTACCTAAATGTTTTAACTCTTTTTGTAATTGATTTATTAAATATTGTTTTCTCTTTTTATAATATTCAAATCTCATTACACAAAAATCATTTATAATTTCATCAACAGAATATTTCTTTAATTGATTTTTCTCATTAAACAATACCATATTAGTTAGATTTAGATATGAAAACATTTTCATATTCGTCAAATTACATGACATACCATCTTCACTTTCTGTTATAGTAAAATTAACATTCTGAGGAGATGATTCATTATGTAATGCTTTAATACATTTTTCTACTAAAAGGTCTTCACAAAAATCTTTAAATTTATCTGTTGATAATCCAATAGGTAATTCAGTAATATTAACTTTGACATTAGATCTAACAGTTTCTTTTGTTAAAATACCATAAGTTATAAATCTATTATCTTTTTCTTCTATAACTCCTTTAAATCCTCTGTACCAAGGCGTTAGAGACGGTAATAATGATAAAGTTGAATTATCATCCGGATCATCTATTAATACTTCACCATCATTTTCTAACCAAATTTTAACACATTCTATAATATCAAGAGGATTAAAACACGGTATATTTGACGACCATCCAGTACCAATAGCGGTGCAACCATTTATTAAAATAGTAGGTAAAATAGGTATATAAAATTTTGGTTCTAAAACATCTCCATCATCTTCAACATAATCGAGTAAAACATCATCTTCTTCTCTAAACAATAAGGGAGTTAAAGGTTCCATTTTTGTATAAATATATCTTGGACTAGCTGAATCATCACCATTATAGCTCCTACTCCCAAATTGTCCGTCCCTATATAAAAGAGGAATATTATTACTACCAGGAAATTCATGTGCCATTTTAACGATAGTTTGATATAGGTTTTGTTCACCGTGATGATAATTACTGTGTTCGGCGATATAACCACCTAATTGTGCGACTTTAACAGATTGTTTATTGTATGTTAAATTTCTCTTTTTTATCCCAAAAAGTATCTTACGTTGTGATTCCTTTAAACCATCAAATAAATTTGGAATACTTCTTTTACAATCATCATGAGAAAATTTAATAACTTCGTTATTTAAAAACGAAGACATTTTCATTTTTATTAATTTACCTCCATCATCTAAAGAAAATTCAGATATAGGATTATAAAATTCGAGCCATTTTTTTCTATCATCTGCAAAATTTTTATGAAATACCTTATCTATTGTTTTATCAGTTTCTGTATCGTTTATATATTCAACCATTTTTTCACCAAATGTATCAGGTACGTCTTCTGTTTTAGTAGTACCTAATCCTTTGTAATATTTACTCTTGAATGATTTTGTTTGGTTTTTAGCGAATTCTTTAAATCGATTTTCATCATAAAATAATATATCACCACCTTTATTAAATACTCGAACAATAGGTGTTTGCATACTTATTAAAAATGGTTCCGGTCTCTTTAAAAGAGATGGAAATAAAAAATGTAAAAAGTTCAGTATTAAACCAGAAATATGTAAGCCGTCGACGTCAGCATCAGTCAAGAGTATGATTTTTCCATAACTTAATGTTTTGTAATTTTCATCATCTGTATAATCTACACCAAATTGTAGACCTAATGCTTGAATTAAATTAGTAATTACTTTATTTTTAGAAATCGTTGGTAAATTTGAATTACGACAATTTAAAACTTTTCCTGTTAAACTTAAAACCCCAAAATAATCACGACCTGTTTTATCATAAACTCCTTTATCTAATCCTGCAACTGCATATGTTTTAGCTGATAAACCTTCACATAATATTAGACTGCATAAATGTGAATGTTTTGTTCCGGATAAATTTGCTGGATCTAAACCATCGATTTTAACATATCCTTTCTTTTTCTTTTCTGATTTCTTTAAAACTATCATTTCTTTTGATTTTATTATATCTTGTAAATCACTTATAACTGACCATTTCCATATTTTATTTACATCTGCTGTTTTTACATCTGCTTCTACTTTTGGACTTTCAAGTTTATTCTTCGACTGACTTTCAAAACTTGGATTATTAACAGTTGTTACGATAAATATTCTAAACATTTGTTTTACATCTTTAATTGATAAAGTAGGTTTGTCTTTCTTTCCGTTTAATTTATTTAATATAGGACGAAATATTGCTTCTGACCATGCATCTAAATGTGTTCCTCCCAATTTAGTAAATATACCGTTAACAAATGTTATTGCTTCAAATTCATTAGAAGGTGTAAGTACTACTTCTGATGTTTTATATTTAAACATAATACTTTCATCTGTTGGTGTATCAAACAATTTAGAATATGATACTAAATTATTGACAGGAATTAATTCATCATTGAAATAAACCTTGACTTTTGTTAAAATTGCAGTATCTATAATATATTTCATATATTGACTTAATAAATCATCGTTATATCCTGTTAATCCAAAACGCTCGAAATCAGGAAAATAAGTGATTTTTGTAAATGCTTTCTTTAACTTTGTTTTTTGAATTATTGGTTCTGAAACTGTTCTCATATTATTAGTCCATGTTTGTGTAAATGTCAAACCTTTTTCTGGGTCTAATGATTCAACAATAAATTTTGTAGAGAAAATATTACATGCTGATGAACCAACACCATTTAATCCTGAAACTTGTCTTTCTTTATCATCATCAAAATTACTACCTGAAAGTAAATGTCCGAAAATTAAAGTATGATTATACATTTTCTCATCTTTATTAATTTCTATTGGAATATAATCTCCGTCATTAATAATAGAAGTTTCACCTGTAATCTTATCGATATAAACTTTAATATAAGAACAAGGAATTTTTGCTTCTACTGAACGTTGATAATTATCAATAGCATTACTCAATATTTCAATAAAAATGCGGAGAAAAGCAGGAGAAGTTTTTATATCTTTACTTCTAATTTGATAATTGTCTTCATCGTTTTTAAAAGCAACATATTCAGTAGAATTACGTAAATCAGCACTACCAATATACATTTGAGGTCTCAATAAAACATGAGAAATCTGGTCTTTCTTGACATAGTTTTTAGATGACATTATTATAATTAATAATATAATCAAATCTTTTAAAATCAATTTTTATTTTGTTTAGAAAATTATACTAAAGAAACATTTGATAAAGAAAATTTATCAAAATATTTTACTGAAGGTTTCTGAAATTATGTCAATTGTCCAAATTTAAATAATGACGAAATAAAAGACTTAACTGAAATGTATTTCTGTAAAGATAAAGACCTTATTAAAGACGGTAAAAAAAGAAAAAGAAATCAATAAACAAAAATAAAAAATAATTATAAAATAATTTATATTATTAAATAAATGCCTATAAAAGAATCATTAGAAAAAGTAAAAGAATATGAAGCATATATTATATTAGGTCATGGTAATTTAGAAATTCATGAAGATGATTCAAATTTATTTATAAAAGTTCCTAACAATTTGATTGTTATGTTAACATCCAATGATATTGATACAGTAATGTATGCAAATGATGAAATAAAATTTTATGAAAATGTTGCGAATAATGAGCATTATATTCAAGAATCTTTATTAGTTAATAATGAAGATTTAGACAAATGTCATTACCTAAAAAATAAAGCAATTTATATGCCTGGTTCTTGTATTCCCAATTTTTATTTAGATTTAGAAAAAGAAGAAGAAGATTCATATGGAATATTTAATGCGAACGATTTAGAAATAAAAGACAATATTTTGAGTCCAGATAAAATTGTTTATAAACATTTGATTCAAAATAATATTAGATTATCTAAAATATTAAGAGATATGAATAAAGGACATAAAAAAATATTATTTATTAATATTTGTTATCCTCTATATTTTCCAGATGATACAATAGAAAAAAAATATACACATATCGTATTTTCAGAAGAATTTGTCAAATTTTTAAGAGAATGTCAGTTAGATTCACTTGAAAAATTTACAAAAAAATTTACATATTTTAAGAAAGATGAAATACCTGAATATTTAGCTGCAAAATTTCATGATGAACGTCATGAATATTATGATTACGAAAATGAAAATAAAATAAGAAATAAGAAGCTGTTAAAAGACGTTAGTAAATATTTATCAACCTTACCGTCATCAAAATCAAATTCTGTTGTTGATAGAAGATATAAGTCATATAGTAATTCAATTTCAAGTAATCTTGATAAGATTGATGATGATGAATATTCTTCCAATAAATTAGTAAATGAATCTCTTTCAAGGAAATTTAATAAAATGCTGAGTAAAAATATAAAAAAAATATTACCAGTTCCAAAAAGTGTTCGTACCAAATTAAGAAAATTTAATCAATCTTTACGCAAGAAAACATCAACAAAAAGAAAAAGAAAATCATCTTCTTCATCTCATATAAGAAATTCTTCTCCAAAAAATTTAAGAAGATCTAAAAGAATTAGGATTAATTCAAAAAAAATGTAAGTACAACATAAATAAAAATAAGACTAAAAATAATTATAAAATAATTTTACTTTATTTTATAATTTTCGTTGAATACGTATATTGAAACGTTTTTCTGTATCTTTTATAGACGCCAATAAACTTGGTTTATTCCATAAAATCCATTTACTCCAAAACCCTGCTGTTTTTATTCCTGCCTTAGACCAATTTTCTCGTGAACGATGACGATTTGAATAACGATGCATTCTTGACCTGTCTTTGTGCTTCGTAAAATCGCTATAGTTTTTAGCCCCGAAGTGTACTGTTTTATTTCCGATTGTTACCATTAATTTTTTATCAGGATGACTTGATTTTTGTAAGATGATTATATTTTTTTTAGGAGAACGACTTTTTGATTTCGATTTGTTCATTTATTTAATATATTTATAAAATTTTTTTTGAATATCATTTACTTTTACATCTGTTCTAATGTTATTTTTATAAGAAATAAAATATCCTTCATTTTCATCAATAGGAATGAAGTTATAAAGAATAAATATCAGAACAATTAGTATATTCATATTGTTTTTATTTGTAAAACTAAATTATTTAATTCATTTTTAAATTGTTTTTTTCTATTTTCAATGAAATGTTTATATGTATTATTCATTGCAGATTGAAATATTATATTTATTTTATTATATTGTTTTTTTGTTGTAAATTTTAAAATAGACAGTTGAATATTTTGTAAAAGAGTTATTATATAATTTTCATCAATAAGACAACCTGTCTCAAAACCTTTTATAAATATATTATTTTCTATTTCACGTTTTTTATTCAATTTAATTACTTTTTTTTTATTAATAGATCTTTTTCTTTCATCTCTATCTTCTTTATCAATTTCCCTATTAAACACTAAAGATTGTAAACGCGACTGTTGTTTTTGTTTATCAGAAGCATCATCTTTCCATCCTAAATGTAATATATGTTCTGAATATTCGTAAAGAATATCTTCCATAAGTTTCTCATATCTTGTTCTTTCTGAAACATACTTATAATAATAACCATCAAGAGTTAGTGATCTATTTTTATCTTTCAACATTACAGTCGAATTTTCAAAAATGGGACACCTGTAATTAAACTGGATATTAAGTCTAATTCTTGTTTTTGTGTTTTATTACCTTTAAGGTAACTAAACAGCCAATTCTTTTGTAATACCGATTTTCACGGTTTCCCTAGACTTCTCTTTAGGTTGTATTTTCTCTCTGCAATACGCTTTAGGTCTCGGTTTTCCATCTAATGCGTATTTAAATATTTTAAAGATATTCTTACAGCCATTTATGTCTCTA
>Ga0214923_10001187_pt1 | contig 37554 bp, 35 predicted proteins | sample LL1510_MetaG_FD_177993 | JGI IMG/M metagenome (GOLD analysis project Ga0214923, IMG submission 177993) | Freshwater microbial communities from Lake Lanier, Atlanta, Georgia, United States - LL-1510 | ecosystem: Environmental > Aquatic > Freshwater > Lake | place: USA: Georgia | collected...
GCAAATCAGGAACAATACTTTCGGTCCAGTACGGCATCATCCGAGTAACTACATCTTTTAGGCACTCAGTTGCCGGCATTTCGGCACCTAAATCGGCATACCTGGCATCCCCAGTTTGACTGTATGGGTCATTGGCTTCAATAGGTGGTGGTGGAACATCGTAGGAACGGCGCCATAATTTAAATTGTTCTTCGCCGTAAGTTGCCAGCGTCTCTTTCTTATCCTTGCCTTGTAACGCTCCGTAATGGCGCTCATTTAAGCGCCAAGAACGCTTCACTGGAATCCAGTGGCGATCACAAGCATCTAGCGCTAATTGCGAGGTGTGAATGGCTCGGCGCAATAGCGAGGTGTGAACTACATCGGGCAACAGGTCCTTTTCGGCGAGCAATTTTCCGCCGCGAGCAGCTTCGGCTTCACCGGCTACGGAGAGTCGAACATCGACCCAACCAGTAAATAGATTTTTTGCGTTCCATTCACTTTCGCCGTGACGCAGCAGAATTAATTCAAAGTTGCTCATGTTGCAATCTTAGTTCAATTAAATCAAATGTGAAAATGCTTCGAGATTTGCCAGCGATTCGCCGCGCGAAACTCGCCACGCCCATTCACGTCGGACAGCACTGGAAAAGCCAATCTCAATTAATGGGTTAAAGGAAGAATCGGCAACTTGTAGCACGCTTCCGATCAATCGATCTATCTCTTGGCTGTTCACCGCACCAAGTGGCAACCGGCCAACTAGGTAAATATCTCGCAGTTCATTGATCGCAAATGCAATTCCATAAAGGCCAGCATTCTTCTTTAAACACCACGCGTGAACTTGGTCTTCATTTTCATCAGGTTTGCGAATTACAAAGGCGTTCATACTTAACGAGTGATCACCAATGACTAGAGCACAATGAGTCTGTTGCTTCATCTCGCCGGGCAAAGTGACTAGAAAAGTATTTAAGTTGCTCTGTTCGAAATTAAGATCATGCGATTCGAGAAAATCTTTAATTACTTCAGCTGGGCTTAGCGACATAAATATTTAAGCTCCAGCTATTTGCACGCGTGAAATTTCAGATAGCACTCGATCGTAAATATCTAGCGTTCCTCGCGCAGTTGAATCCCAGCCGAAGTGAGAGGCATGCTCGACTGCTCCCATTGAAAGCAATACCCGGCGCTGCGGCTCTTGCAGTAAACGAGCCAATACCGAAGACCAAGCGCGTGGATCATGACCATCTACTAGTACGCCAGAAATACCATCGGCTACTGCGGTTCGGAGTCCGCCAACTGCGGTTGCAACCACTGGAGTACCACAAGCTTGCGCTTCGAGGGCAACTAAACCAAAGGATTCGCTATAACTTGGAATGCAAACTAGATCAGAACTGCGATACCAATTTGGTAATTCATTTCGGGAGACCGGCTCGGCGAATTTAACTACATCAGAGATTGCGAGCCATCCAACTAACTCTTTTAGCCGTTCAACTTCTGATGTGTTTGCCCCGGATGAGCCACCAACAATATTTACCAGTAAGCCACTGCGAAGTGCTGGTGAGTGTGTGAGCATCTCTGAAATTGCTCGAATTAGAATTTCTGGACCTTTATGTGGCTGAATTCGACCGACGAAGGTTATTACATTTGTATTCGCAGCAACACCAAGTTTTTCGCGAGCAATTTTCTTTCCTTCACCTGGCGTAAATTTATAAAGGTCAACACCCGGTGAAACTACTTGAACATTATCTGGGCAGGCTCCATATAGAGAAACTAGGCTGGCACCTTCAGCATCGGTATTAGCAATTAGCGCGGCAGCAGATTCAACTATCTGGGTTTCGCCCTGTACTCGGATCATAGGCTCAGGCATTTCGCCTTCAGCCAAGTTTAAATTTTTAACTCTTGCCATCGTATGCATTGTGTGAACAAATGGAATATTCAGATCTTTGCTTGCCAGCATTGCGACTTTGCCTGAAATCCAATAATGTGAATGAATTACATCGTATTTAGTTTCAGCAGAAATTAGTTTTTTAAATTCTTTAGCTAACTCTGGGATAAACTTTGGTAGCGCCTCTTTTGTAACACCAGATACTGGGCCTACATTCAATTGGATAACACGCACACCTGGCGAGACTTCACAAATATCCGCCACGTTTGGATCGGTTCGACGAGTAAAAATATCTACTTTCACGCCCATCGCAGCCATACGTTCGGCACTTTCAACTACATAAATATTCATTCCGCCAGCATCGCCAATACCTGGTTGATCCAGGGGCGAGGTATGCACCATCAAGGTGGCAATGCGAGCTGTCATTGTTCAAGGGTAACGCTGATTAAAAATTAGCGCTAAGTGACCCAACTACCGTTCCACCGCCTAGCACATCAATGGTCTCACCATCGATATCGATTCCGAATTTAGCCAATGCTGCCTTCATTAGTGGGCCATTTGCCCGATTACTGCCATCAGAAATTTTCCAAGCAATTGAACTGCCATCTGCTAGAGATGCCAACATAACGCTTTCGGCACCTCCCTTTACAAATAGCCCAGGTACGGCTCGCATCATTCGAGTATCGAATGCGCCTTCCGCCAAAATCATTTCTGGATGCTTCAAACATGCCGCAATAACTTTTGCAAATACCGGATCAGAGTCAAGGCGCATTTTGCGAGCTGCCACAGCAATTGCCCGTGTGCTCATCGAAAATAGCGGAGCGCCGCAGCCATCAATGCTTATGCGATTAATCGGTTGTCCAGTTAATTCCGTGATTTCTTTAGCTATTGCAATTTGCAGTGGATGGTTGTAGTCGCGATAACTTTTGGGGTCCCAGCCATTGGTAACGCACGTGGCTAGCATTCCGGCATGTTTACCGCTGCAATTTGCGGCAAGTGACGTTGCTGGTTTTACTCCCCAAGCAATCCGAGCTTTTCGATCAATCGGGCGATCTGGGGTATTTTGTAAATCCGATTCACTTAAACCGACACTTCCCAATATTTCCAGAGCAACTGCTTGATGACGATCTGTTCCACCATGACTTGCACAGACAAGTGCTAACTGCTCGCCAGTTAATTTCAATCCTAAACGTACCATCGCTGCTGCTTGCAATGACTTGATGGCAGAGCGCGGATACATTTCAGAGTCAACATCCCCAAGTGCTAATAAATCGCTGCCATCTGGTTTTAGCAGAATTAAATATCCGCTGTGCGTTGATTCAACTAAACCACTGCGCACCAATTGTGCGAGTATTACGCTCATCTTTATTCCACGGAACGTGGGCTAGTTGACCAAATGTGCGCTTGTAAAGTTTGACCTTCGGCGGCCATGTCATAGGCATAGAAAAGTTCACCCTCGACTAATCCATAAAGACGAACTCCGGCAGTAACAACTTTCGCAGATGGGGCCGAATAGCCTTGATCCATAGCTAATTGAATTTTTGGACCATCAAAGCGTCCTAACCAACCTTCAGTAATTCCAGTGTTGTGCGAGATAACAACTTCGAGCACATTATTTGGCTTTATTCGCCAAAAACCCGCCTCGCTTGCTCCAGGGCGAATGATTTCGCCATCTTCATCAATTATCCAGGAACGCGAAAAGTAATTTAAAAATGGTCGACCATCGTGATTGAAGACAGTTTCCGAGATAAATTGGAAAGGTTGGATAGTTGGGTACTCGCCATGACCTTTCCCACGCCATGTCCCGACTAGCCAAGCGAGAGGATTTAGATCTGGATGTAATCCTTCTGGAATTGTAAATACCATTATCGGCTAGTTCGCCTTCTGCTATCTCGGTATCGAGTGCTTTCCAAATCTCTGCGACTGGTAAATGCAAAGAACAATAATGCGGCACCAATCACGATTGAAATCAGGCCGAGGAGAATTGAGGTGAATAGCTCCATGTCTTAAAGTCTATCGGTAATTTACAACTTTCTTACAGCCCACATGATTGCGAGCCCTGCCACCAAGGTAAGAATTAATTGACCAAGTAACTGCACTTTTTAATTTCCTGAAACAATCTCTTCTTGAGTGGCCGGAATTCCAGCAACCGAAAGCGTGGCATCTAGCGGCGTATTCCGCTTAATCACTGCAAGTGCGATGGGGCCGAGCTCGTGATGTCGCGCGACAGTTCCGAGATAACCAACTACTACCCCATCATTTTCAACTTGAGTTCCGACTATCGGGAAATTTACTTCAGTACCATCAAGGTGAAGCATTACTAAACGCCGTGGTGGATTTCCCAAATTATTTATCTTGGCTACAGTTTCTTGGCCACGATAACAGCCCTTGTTTAAATGAACCGCACTATTTAATAAACCAAGTTCGTTAGGAATTGATTTGTGGTCAGTTTCAAAACCGATTCGAGGTAAACCGGCTGCAACTCGAAGTGCATCGAGTGCCCAGGTGCCAACTTGAGTTGCAACTGAATTAAAGGTTTCCACCATATTTGCTAATTCACCTCGGGGCACAAGGGCGTAAGGGCCACCGATTTCATTCATTTTGCCTGGGGCGCGAAGTACTGCATATTCAGCCGTAGCATCGTGTATTTCAACTTGTGCTCGGAACTTCATTTTTTCTAAATGTGAAATCAAGTCTGCGCTACGACCGGGATTCACGATCAACCATGTGGTGTCGCCATCATCTACTAAAAAGAATTGATGTTCGATATGACCTTTAGGGTCAAGAATCAGCGCGTGTTGCCACTGGCCAGCTAATAAGTTCTCGTGATCTTGGGTCGTTAATAGATGAAGCCAAGTTAGACGTTCTGGTCCGGAGAGCGCCACAACTTCGTAATGTGAAAGATCAGCCCAAGCGCTACCTGCTTCAAGTGCACGTTGTTCTTTTACTGGATCACCGAAGTGCCAAATAGCTCCTTTATCGGGACCATCCTCAACGAGAACGGCGCTCATTACTTACTTTCGGCTGCGAAACAGATTGAACAAGTACCGTAAACCGCAAAATGAGTGACATCTGTTTTAAAACCATAATCATCAGCCAGCGTATTTACGAAATTTGCGGCAACCTCGATCGGAGCATCGCCCACTGAACCACAGGCGCCACAGACTAAATGCAAATGTGTTAACTCTTCGGCGGCATGATAAGTGGCCCCACCATGACCCAAGTGAGTGTGCTGGACTAAGCCAACATTCTCTAGAGTTTCTAAATTTCGGTAAACCGTTGAAAGATTTATGCCTGGATGAGTCTGACGAACTTTCTCGGCAACTTCTTCAGGTGTGGCATGCCCGAGTTCGCGGACGGCAGATAGAACTAATTCGCGTTGCGGGGTTAAGCGTAAACCTTTATCGCGTAACTCATGTTGATCGGCCATAACTGAATCCTACTTAGATTTGTAGAACTAAATCGACCGGAGTTCCTTGCGTAGCTATGACTTTACGCTCTTCGCGCGCTCCTGAAGCCAGAACTACTAAGGTCCAGGTGCCAGGAGCGGCGAAGAAACGAAATTGCCCGTCTGCGTTGGTTGGAACCTCTGCGGTGAACTCGCCAGTGAAGTCCAATAGTCGAACATATGCATTTCCAACGGGAGTTCCATTTGGAACTCCATCACTTTCCCCGTCCCTGAGAATGACACCTTGAATTACGGTTTGCGTTGTTAAATCAATGCCCGAAAGATCTGGCCCGCCAGGAGTTGCCCCGCAAGTTCTCATTACGCGCCTAACGCAACCGGAACGCCAACTAAAGAACCATATTCAGTCCATGATCCATCGTAATTCTTAACATTTGAAACGTTCAGCAGTTCGTGAAGAACAAACCAAGAGAAAGCAGAACGCTCTCCGATTCGGCAATATGCAATAGTGTCTTTTGCTAGATCGACACCGGCGCCCACATATAGCTCTTTCAATTCGGCATCTGACTTAAAGGTTCCATCTTCATTCGCGGCTTTTGACCAAGGAATATTCTTGGCAGTTGGAATATGTCCTTTAATCTGACCACTCTCTTGTGGCAAGTGAGCTGGAGCGGCAAGTTCACCACTGAATTCAGCTGGAGATCGGACATCTACGATATTTGATTTACCGATTGCAGCGATTACCTCATCGCGGTACGCACGAATTGAATTATCACGTTCTTTAGCTACATATCGAGTAGCAGTACGAGCAGGTATTGCGGTTACAAATGGGCGAGCGTCGAGTTCCCAGCGCTTGCGCCCACCATCTAGTAGTCGCACATCACCATGTCCGTAAATCTTGAAATACCAAAACGCATAGGTCGCGAACCAGTTGTTATTACCTCCGTAGAGCACAACAGTAGTGTCATTTGCGATTCCATTTTTTGAAAGAAGCGCTTCGAACTTTTCTTTCGAAATTAAGTCGCGAATCAAGCCATCTTGCAGATCATCGCGCCAATGGAATGTAATCGCACCTTCAATATGGCCTTGCTCGTATAAGGAAGTATCTTCATCTACTTCTATTAAAACTACTGCTGGATTATTTAGGTTCTGCGCCACCCAATCTGCGCTCACAAGAGATGTTTCACGTGACATAAGTAAATTTATCCTTTTCTATTTTTGGTTTTTTAATAAGTTGAATAGATTAAAATTAGCTACGTGCGCGAAGTATTAGTAAATATACTTCGCAGCCTAAGCAGTAGTTAAAAACTGCATTCAAAAATGCGGCAGCTAGGGCAAAGCTGGTTGCGATAATGAATAAAGAAGTAATGCCTGAGAGCAGCCCAGCAAGTGCGACAGCCGCAAATACAAATCCAATTGCTTGCGCGAATTGAGGTGGGCGAACATCTTCCGGAATGAACTCACCCTTTATTTTTGGCTTGATCCAATTCTTGAAAATCAATGCGTAAGGCGTGAACTGCGGCCCCTTAGTTGCACCGATTAGGAATACCGCGAATTGTAAAGTAATCAAAAATAAGGATTGCGTTACAAGAGCCGCTGCTAGTACCAGCACTGTGATTGCTGCCGAAAATCTTGGTCCGCGTGCATCAATTACCACTGCGCTGCTTTTCTTTTCTAAAGTTGACATTTGCTACCTTCTCTTTGTTAGTTGTAACTAAAACTGGGTTTTTTAAGTTTTAGTTGCAACACAACGAGACAGCTAGGCGACCGTAATCAAGTACGCGACGCTTGGTAAAAAAGCTATCTAGCTGGAAGGACATGGCTAAAGAGTAAAGACCCTTTTACAAAAAGGCTAATTGCGAGTTACTTGCAGGTGTTACTTAATTGCGGCGAGCGCAGCCAGTACCTGGTCTCGATTTGGTGCTCCAACAGCACGACCAACTTCAACGCCGGAACCATTTAAAATTAGAGTGGTTGGAGTTGTACGGATATCTAACTTACGGACTAATTCCAGATTTGTTTCGGCATCGATTTCGACGTGGCGTACGTCGTACAGGTCGGTAACTACATGCTCGAGCAGGGTTCGCGTGGCTCGGCAGGGGGTGCAGAATGCTGATGAAAATTGCACGAGCGTCGCCCTTGAACCGAGTTCACCGCCAATTACCGCTGCCGTTAAACCCTTATCTGGCAATGGTTTTACCGTCATCTTGCCACGCGATCTCTGATACCAAAGGCCGTAGGCTGAAGTAACCCCGAGCACAATCAGAATTGGTAGGAAAGATTTCACGAGAGTAGTCTGTGCTACTTAATACCCAGGACGCAACTGGAAGCGGGTGAGTTCGGATGGCAAGAGTGTTGTTACTTACAAACACTCTTGGCGCGAGCGCTGAAGTTCTTCCTTCTCTTGCACTACTTCAACATCAAGTAAAAATAGTCCCAGCTGAAGCCAGTGTTTTAATCGACGTTCCAGAAACCGATATTTTGTTACTTGATGCTCGTCGGGATATTCCAGCGGCGAAGAATCTAGCGAAACTGCTTCACACAACTGGATCTGGGGCACCTGTTGTCGTCATTACAACTGAAGGTGGTTTATCTGCGTTAAGTGCTGAGTGGGGAATCGATGATGTCATTCTTGATACTGCCGGTCCTGCCGAAGTTGATGCTCGCATTCGAATTGCAATTGGTGAATTTGCCGCTCGACTAGCAGATAATGACACAACTACTGGTGAAATCCGTACTGGAGAGGTTCTTATTGATGAAGGCAGCTATACCGCACGCATTAAAGGTCGGGCTCTTGATTTAACTTTTAAAGAATTTGAATTACTCAAGTTTTTAGCTCAGCACCCTGGTCGTGTTTTTACCCGAGCCCAGTTACTACAGGAAATTTGGGGCTATGACTATTTCGGTGGAACCCGTACCGTCGATGTACATATTCGGCGATTGCGCTCCAAACTAGGCCCAGAACATGAAGCAATTATCGGAACTGTTCGAAATGTTGGGTATCGATTTACTGTTACAAGCGCCATGAAAGATGCTCAAATCTCTGAACGGATTTAGATTTGCGTACGATTATTAAATTGCATCGCTCACTAACGGGCGATCTTGCTCAGCCTCAAACCTCTGTGGAAATTTCCACCTTCCAAGAGTCAGATGCGGCCGAATGGTTGGCTTTAAATAATCGAATTTTTATCACTCACCCCGATCAAGGTGACTGGGTCATGGAAGATTTAACGAACCGGATGGCCGAAAACTGGTTTGATTTCGAGGGTTTCTTTTTAGCTCGTCACGCGGGGCGAATAATCGGATATTGCTGGACGAAAATTCACCATGATCGCGTAAACGAGGGCGCTATCGGCGAAATTTACGTACTTGGGGTTGATCCAGCTGCCCATAGCTCTGGGCTTGGCAAAGCGCTAACTCTGACTGGCTTAAATTACTTTCGCCGAAAAGGTATTAAGGAGTCGATGCTTTACGTCGATGCCGATAACCACGCTGCCCTTATTCTGTATAAGAAACTAGGCTTCAACTAACTCTTTACACATCGCTCGAAATGCGGCGGTGTGTGCATCTACATCAGCCCGAGTAGTTTCTGGACACATTAACGCCATGTTATGGAATGGTGTCAACAAGAAACCATCGTTTAGCAAACGCAGGTGAATATATTGTTCAAGTTCAAAATCACCGGCATCGGCAGCTTGGCGACCAGTAACTGGTGCTTTGGCATTAAATAGATATTCACCGCGTGCACCAAGTCGCGAACAGTGCCAAGGTAAATTAAATTCTGCGATTACCGAATCAACGCCATCGCACCACGCGGTTCCGAGTTCAATCATATGTGCAAAATTCACTTCAGTTAAAACTTCGGTTAACGTTGCACGCATTGCTGCTAGCGATAGCGCATTTCCTGCAAGCGTACCGCCAATACCACCGGTATCAATTATTTCTAATTCGACTTTTGCTTTAATTAGATCTGCAATCTTTTGCGTCATACCAAAAGTGCCAGTTGGAATTCCGCCACCAATTGCTTTACCAATAGTTAAGAAATCTGGCTGCAAATTATTTGCTTTGGTCATTCCCCCGACACCAATTGAAATGGTATGGGTTTCATCAATAATGAGCAAAGTTCCATATTTCTTGGCCAGAAAAGCGACTGTTTCTAGATAGCCATCATTTGGAAGAACAATTCCAACATTAGTCATGGCCGGTTCCATCAAGATCGCTGCTACATCACCATGAGCTAACGCTGCTTCCATGCCGACTAAGTCATTGAAGTCAACGACTCGAGTTGTCTGTGCTAGATCAACTGGTGCGCCGATATTTCCTTCGCGAGCTACGGTATTTCCGTTCTCATCGAGAGTTGCGAAAGTTTCATCTACGCTGCCGTGGTAGCAACGGTCAATTACCACTATTTTCGAACGTCCAGTAAGTAGTCGGGAGTAGCGAATTACATGGCGATTAGCATCAGTTGCCGATACCGTAAATTGCCACAGCGGTAAGCCAAAGCGGCTAGTTAATTCGCGTGAGACTATCGAAGCATCAGCAGTTGGCAGCATCGCAGTAATTCCTTTTCCGGCTTGCTCGCGAATAGCTGCAACAGTTGCAGCAGGTGAATGTCCAGTCATAGAGCCGGTATCCCCTAAACAGAAATCAATATATTCATTGCCATCTACATCGATAAATCTGGCGCCATTTGCTGAAGCAACATAAACGGGGTAAGCACCTGGCCATTTAGCCATCCAGGACATCGGAACTCCACCGGGCATAGATTGATTAGCCTCGATGAAAAGCTCAGCACTCATTGGATGCAGGTCAAGAAAGCGGGCTTCTTCGCGTTTGGTCAATTTTGCTAAGTGCTCACGATTAATCAATTAATTTATCCTTCACTAACTTAAGCTTCCGAAAAAACAAAGAGTGCTTCAATGTAATGCTCGCCAGTTATTCCTAAATTTGCGGCATCGGGAGGTGCGGTCTGTGGTTCAACACAAATACCATCGCCATCTTCAGTGTAAACAACCCACCACGGTGCATCAGATTCGATATCAATGCGTGCAACATCTTCCCAAACAATTGACGGTGTGCCTTGAATTTCGGTAAATGCATCATCCCAAGGTTCTGGCGAAGGATTAACAAGTTCACCTGTTGGTAGGCCATCACTTCCGCGTTGCAACATCTTCTTCGCTTTAAATTCAACCTCTGCGCTTCCGCCACGATCCAAATCACGGGCAAACCAAGGATGTAAACCTAACCAGGCAGGTAGATCACAATCGCCTGGCTCATATTCAAGTGACCATCGAATTGCATCATCTAATACTTCGATGGTTTGTTCTAAAGTTGCGCCACCGTAAGGCGCAGGTAAATGTAATAAAGAACGTCCGGGTCCAATTTCTTGCCAGGAAGAGATGAAACCAAATCCGTGAAGAGCATGGGGTGGATCAAAGATTTGCGGCAGCTGATGCGTGTGGCCATCTTCGCCAGTTATTAGGCCATCGCGAATGCGTCCTGCCCATGGCCCCATGCCATACCAACCATAGTTAACGGGGGTACCGCGAAAAGGCAAGGTGAACTGCATATCGCGCCATATCAATGATGCGATGCGCGCGCCTTGATCTAAATCAATATTTATCTGAAACTCTGCATCATCAATAAATTGCATCTTATTTCCGCTCAAGTGCTTCGGTTAGTTCGAATACCCGCGGTGGTTGAGCTCCGGCACGAGAACAAGTTATCGCAGCTGCAACTGCAGCCCGATGTAAAACTTCACCTAATTTAGAACCATTCAGGTTCATTATTCCAATCTCTTTAACTGCTTCAACGATTATCGCGCCTACCGTATCGCCAGCTCCTACGGTATCGACTACTGCAACTCTTACCCCTGGTACTTCTACTGCTCCGGAAGCGGTAACTCCGACTAGACCATCTGCGCCACGAGTTATAACTACAAGTTGTACCCCTTTTTCAAGGCAGATTTTGGCAATTTCTATGGGGTCTTCGCCGGGATATAAAGCAGTTATGTCATCTTCGCTAAATTTAACCACGCTGCTTATTTTGATCCACTTTTCAACTTCATCACGATATTTAATTAAATCTGGCATCACACTTGGTCTAATATTTGGATCGAAAACAATTGGGGCAAATTCACTTACTTTTATCGCCCAGTCATACAAAACACTTGCGCCTGGTTCGATAATTGTTACAAGTGTGCCAATCTGCAAGATTTCTGGCTTATATCGCTCTGGGTCGGGTAACCAAGATTCGGTAAATGCAAAAGTTGCGGTACCGTTAATAAAAAATTCATAGCTTGCCGAACCGTCTTTGCTTAACGAAACCGTTGCCGTACAAGTTGGTAAATCGCTGGTGAGCGCTAAATTGAGTCGGACCCCATCCTTAATTAATTCTGCTCTGGCTGATTGGCCATATGCATCGGTAGAAATGCCATCGATGAATTGAACTTCGTGACCAAGCCGAGATAGCGCCTTTGCAGTGTTTGCTGGACCACCACCAACTATTGCAATCCGATCTGGAGTGCCTGGCAGCAAGTCAATCAATACTTCACCGCAGACCCAAATACTCATTGCTGCTCGCCTTTTCGCGCTAGAAATTCCGCAATTACCTCAACTCCAAGGAGATGATCTTCAACTTGAGGCAAACCGCTAATTAGTAATACTCCGGCTAATCCTAATCCCTTCACATTTAAGGGCAATCCGCCGCCATGAACGGCATGTAATTCTTCAGTTAAATTATTTCTTGCATACCAATCAAAATTATTTTCCTCGGCAAATACTCTTTCGCGCATTGTCGAATTTCCAGTTGCATGGACTACCCGAGCTTTGCGTGCAATCCAATTATCATTTTCTGGCTTAGTGCCAGGTAGCGCAATATGAAAGACTGGCCACTTGCCAAGTTGCACTTCAATGGTGATTGAAAGAGATCTATCTCGGCCTAGTTGGTGCGCGATTTCACCAATCTCAATTGCTTCACTTTGAGAAAGAGAAGGAAGTATTAGCGTTTCGGCTTCGAGCTTTAATCCTGCGCTCGTAAATCCACCAGTGGTTTCAGCCATGGCTTAATTATGCGGTGGCGGGGCCAATGCTCCAAGCGAGATCTTTATGTCGATCAATTACCCATGCCGAATACTCCGCTAATTCAGGAGTTGTGAACCAAACTGCGCCATCGCGACCATCGACTATCAGTGCGGTGGCGAGGGCATCTGCAATTGCGCCATCCGGACCAATAACGGTTGCCGACTTCGCACCTATTGCAATCATGCCGGTGTGTGGGTCGCTGATATGTGATCCGCGCTCGTAAGTTCCGCTTGTAGCTATTGCACCATCTTGGATATTGAAGGTTTGTAAAATCTCCAACCGATTATCTGGATTAACGACACCAATTGACCATGGTTGTTCGTTTGTGAATCCGCCACGTAGTGCGAGATCACCGGCAGCATTAACTTGGATGTGCTTAGCTCCGGCATGTTGCAATATCTCTGCACATCGATCGGCAGCCCATCCTTTTACCAGGCCCGATGGATCAAAACCGCCTGCGATCGCCCAGGGATCGAATGCACCTTGCGTTAAGTCTTTTACAAATGTACAGAGATTCCAGACTTCAATTACTTCGGGTGAGCATTGATCAATTTCAATTTCACCTCTACGCAATTGCGAAACAACTGAGCTCTCTTTATAAGTAGAGAAGAGCTCATCGACATGATTTACGTAATCACTTACCTTGGTAAGTGCGGCCCCCATGTCAACGGCACTGGTTACATCAATAAATAGAACTGTCCCCCAAACCTCAATTTCGTGTTGGGTGCGCATAGTTATTACAGGCCGGCTTTAGCCATCGCTCCTTGTAGCGATTTACGCCAACCATAAGATGTATAACTAGCGCCAGATGCGCCTTGGATATTTGTCGATTGAGCAGCCAAAGTCTGTTGTTTCAAAATCGGTAGAGCATAATTTGTGTATCGATCATTGCGCCCAGTTGGAGCTTGCAATGCGCGAACATCGGTAATTTTGCCATTGCTAACGGTGATCTCAACCTGCACGTAGCCATAATTCACATTTACTACTGGGCCGGTGAAAGTTCCGCTCGTGGATTTGACTGTTGGAGTTGGAGTTGGTGTCGCAGTTTTAGTTGGAGTAGGTAGTGCTGTCTTGGTTGGCGTTGGAGTTGGCGTTGGAGTCGGTGTTGGAGTCGGAGTAGGAGTCGGTGTTGGAGTCGGTGTTGGAGTCGGAGTAGGCGTTTCACTCTTTGTTGAAGTCGGAGTAGGCGTTTCACTCTTTGTTGAAGTCGGAGTAGGCGTTTCACTCTTAGCCGGAGTTGATGAAGCGCTCTGAGTCTGAGTTTGATTAGGTGTCGCGGTTGTTTTAGCCGAGCTACTTGTAACTCGAGTTGCTGTTTTTGTTGGAGTGGCACTCTTCGTTGCACTTTGTGATGGCGTTGCAGCTGAGGTAGCTGGATCTGTTGTAGCTGGCGTTGCTAGTTGATCAACTGGCTGTGTTGAGTCAGTTGCCGGCAAAGCTCCCAGATCGAGTCCAGAGTTTGCATTTCCGAGCTGAGGTGGAGTAACTGATAGAACTGCGCCTAAGCCACCGACAGTGCCGGCTGCAATTAATAGAAATCTTTTCATTTTTACCTCGGTTATCTATTTCTACTCGGAGTGGAAAGCAAATGCTTCATCGTGGAATCGGTTCTTGGGAACACCTAAATCTTCGGCTGCTTTATGCACTGCTGCCACCAGAGGGGCGGGGCCACAGATATAAATATCGGAGTCAGCGAACCTAGGAACGAGCGCTTTTAGCGATTTTGCATCCATCGGATGAATCTTGCGCGAGCCAACTAAATAATGAATTCGAATACTGCCCTCTGATTGAGCCGCCAAATAATCCATCTCTTCGCGTAAAACTAAATCTTCTGATTTGGAGGCTCGGAAAATAACATCGAGCTGAACGCCACTTCTAAACTCTTCCATAAGTGCTCGAATTGGTGTGATTCCTACGCCGCCGCCTATCAGCACTACATGTTTGCGCGAGGCACGACCAGCAGTAAATGCCCCGTATGGTCCCTCCAGAAAAACACGGGTTCCGGGTTTCAAATCTGCAAGTGAGCGAGAGTGATCTCCCAAATCTTTTACCGTGATTCGCATGAAGTGCGCCGTTGGCGCAGCTGATAATGAATAAGGGTGCGAAATTAAGGCGTGGCCTTTAGACATAAAGCGCCAGCCAAAGAACTGCCCACCTTGCGCGCACAAATCATCTAAGTGTTGCCCACGCATAATTACTGAAACGATTCCGGGGCCTTCGATAACAACTTTTTCTACGCGAAGTGCATGGCGGAACGAGCGATAAGTCGGAATTGCAAAGCGCCAAAAGACAATACTAAATACAATTGCGCTGTAAAGGAAAATCCAAAAGATTTTATTTAGTGGGTGACCAATAAACATTGGGCCATTTAAAACTTGGTGCATGAATGAAAGCGCAATGGCGGCATAAGTTGAAACATGGATTACCCACCAAGCTTCATAACTTAATTTCGCACGAGCTTTCTTGTAAGAGGTGACTCCTGCGGTGATCATAAAAATAAATCCAGCAAGTGCCGCCCACATCCAACTAAAAGTTGTGAGGATATTGGCAAATTCCGAATAAAGCTTTTCGTGGAATTGTCCGGCATACCCAACTACAACTAACAAAACATGTAGGCCAATTAAGTACAGTGACCATGGTCCTAGTTTTCGATGCCAAGTTACTAGTCGATCATGTCCCACGCCTCGTTCAACCCATGGGATTCGGGAAACTAATAAAATTCCAAGGAGCGCAAAGTAAGTTCCAATTAACGCGGCAAAACGCGAAGAGGTTTGCAAAATTGAATAGAACGAAGAGATATCTGACTTGCGCAGCGTGGTTAATTCAAGCGCAACGGTTAACCCTAAACCTAAGCCAGTTAGCAGGGCGGCCCAGTCTGTGCCAGCAGCGCTGAACTTTCGTGCAGATATTCGGTTCATGGAGGGTACTTAACTCGACGTTCCTGAGAATTATCTGGAGGCTAGGTGAGTTCCCCGTCAGACTATTTAGCGCAGAAAAGGGCGGTTTTAGGCGTAATTCCAGTCAGAAGGTATCGATCTACTGCCGAATCTACGCATTTAGAGCCACGACCATGGCCAGTATGACCATCGCCGTCGAGAGTTATTAGCACTGAGCTATTGAAGAGCTTTGCCAAAGATTGCGCCCATTTGTATGGCGTCGCCGGATCGCGAGTAGTTCCAATAATCAAAATTGGTTCGGTTTCTAATTTATTAATTGCAATATGTTCTGCCTGCTTTGCCTCTGGGAAGTAGCGACAGGCTAGTCCGGCAAATGCCAGGTATGGACCAAAAATCGGCGCCTTCGCTGCAAATTCAGCTGCTCCAGCCTTAACTGATTCAACAGTCTCTAAATCAGATCGATCTAAGCAGTCAATTATTTGAATTGCATCATTCTCGTTATTTAAATAATTTCCATCTTTCTGGCGGCCAGAATATTGATCAGCAAGCTCTAGGAAGCTATCACCTTGGCCAATCAATGCTTCCTTAAACGCATCTCGCAGTAATGGCCAACCAGATGCGCTGTCATAAAGTGAAGAGGCAATTCCAATCACCACCAATCCCTCAGTGACCTCACGTTTACTTTTGCTTTCTAGCGGCGTGGTTGCAATTTTCGCAAGTAATTGCTTGATTTGCACACGAGCATCTGCAAGATCACCTGAGAAACTGCATGTATCTCGTTTTAAACAATCCTGTAAAAAGGCTTCGAGTGCTAAATCAAATCCAATTGCTTGTCCTAAAACAGCTTCATGATTGGTGCTATTTGGATCTACCGCCCCATCTAAAACAAAACGGCCAACGTTCAATGGAAAAAGTTCAGCATAAAGAGTTCCCAGATAAGTACCATAAGACTTTCCTAGGAAATTCAATTTCCTCTCGCCAAGTGCATATCGCAAAATTTCCATATCGCGGGCGCTATCAAGAGTGCTGTAATGCGCTAGGTTTTTAGTTTTCTTGGCGCACTTTGCATAAAAGTCACGTACATCGCTTATAAATAGGGCAAGTTCGGCCGCATCATCAGGTTTCGGATCTGCCGCAAAACTGGCATCGGTTTCGGAATTACTTAGACATTTAATCGGTGCGCTTTCGCCAACTCCGCGCGGATCAAATCCGACGATATCGAAGCGTTCGAGAATCTCTGGGCTGACTAAATTCTCAGCGTTGTAGGCATAATCCACGCCTGATGAACCTGGTCCGCCAGGGTTTACGACTAATGAACCAATTCGCCGATCCGGATCTAACGCTTCATATCGCAGAATTGAGAGCGAGAACGAACCTAACTTTAGATCCGCGTAATCGATGGGCACCAATAGATTGCTACATTGATAATTTTGGTAGCAGTCGCTCCACTTTAACTTTTGACCTTGATATTGAGCTAATGAAGTTAATGTCTCTGATTTAATTTGAGCACAACCTGTCAGAGTTAGCAGTGAAGATAAAAGTATTGCAACACTTTTCTTGATCATGCTTGAGCTAATTGGCACATCAAGGCTTCAAGGGTGAGCAACGGCGCAGAGTTGTGATTCAAATTTACCCGAGCCGACATAATTGCATCTATTTTGGCAACAGTTTTTGCGGGCGGTATTCGCTCAGCCATCTTGGCAATATCTGTGGCAAATTCCTCATTAATTAACTCACCCTGCGTGCCTGATTGAATGAACATAACATCACGATAAAGAGTTGCAATATCAACAAGTGCACCATCGATCGAATCTCGAATCATTCGAGTAGTGCGCGCCTTCTGTTCTTTCTCTAAATCTTTAATTGCTTTCGAACCACCTGCTGCCATTCCTCGACCGGTTGCGCCTTTACCCCAAGCTTCTGCTAACTCGGCGCTCTCTTTTTCATCCCGAGCCGCCGCGGCTATTTCCGCTTCCTCAGTCGCCAAATTAATCAAGGTTTCGGCAGCTTTAAATGCCGAAGCTAGGTCGTTAATCTGCATCGGTAATTTAATGATTAGATCTCGGCGGTTTCTTATAGTTTCATCACTTGCTAGATAGCGTGCCCGACCGATGTGTCCTTGCGATGCGCGAGCTGCGTAATCTGCCATGGCGGGCGAAATTCCTTCGCGAGATACTAGAACCTCAGCTACATCTTTTGCACTTGGAGTTACCAGTTGTAGGTGGCGACAACGAGATCGAATGGTGGGCAGAACATCATGAAGAGTTGGTGCGCATAGCAACCAGACAGTGCGATTTCCGGGTTCTTCGATCGCTTTTAGCAGCGCATTAGCGGCTGATTCGGTAAGGCGATCAGCATCTTCCATAACCACTACGCGCCACCCACCCATGGCTGGAGCCCACGCAACTCGGCTAAGCAACTCGCGGATCTCTTCGATTTTGATAGAAAGTCCCTCGGTACGGATGATTTCCACATCTGCATGAGTACCTGCTTTTGCGGTACGACAATCGATACAACTGCCACAACCATTTTGGCCGCAGATCAACGCGCAGGCAAAGGCAACCGCAGCTGATGAGCGCCCGCTTCCTGGTGGACCGGTGAATAGCCAAGCATGTGTCATCTCTTGGGATTCTTCACCAGAACGAGCGGCAGCAACTGCGCCCTCAAGAATTTTTACCAGATGGCTCTGTCCAACTAATTGATCGTAAACCGACATCGCTACTTCTTCTTTACAGTTTTGCGTGCGGTATTGCGAGCAGTTGTGGCGACTCGACGAATTGGCTTCATGATTCGATTGCCTTGGGCATCACGAATATTGCGGCGAAGACCAGGAATGTCACCAACTCGTCCAATAATTTCGGCATGAATCTTTTCAACACTCTGGCGACCATCTACAACTAAATATCGTTCTGGATCTAATAGCGCGAGCTGCAAATATTCCTGGCGAATTCGCTCGTGAAAATCTAGTGGTTCTACTTCTAACCGATCTTTGCTATGTAATCGACCTAAACCAATTTCCGCTGGCAGATCAATTAAAATAGTAAGGGTGGGAAAAAGTGATTCAGTTGCCCAGCGAGAAATGCGAGCGACCTCGCCTGAAATGAGAATCCGACCAGCTCCTTGATATGCGATTGAAGAATCAAAGTAGCGATCGGTAATTACAACCTCGCCACGCTCTAAAGCAGGCCGAATCTTTGAGTAAACGTGGTGCGCCCGATCGGCTGCGTAAAGTAAAGCTTCAGCACGTGGTGAAATTTCACCCGTTGAGTGATCAAGCAGAATTCGACGTAATTCTTTACCCATTTCGGTGCCGCCAGGTTCGCGGCTAAGTAAAACTTCTTCGCCTTCTTCTTCCAACCATTCCTTTAACAATTTACTCTGCGTTGATTTTCCACTTCCCTCGCCACCTTCAAATGCGATGAATACGCCTCTGGTTTGAGCACCGGTGATTGAACCCAACTCGCCCTTTATCGCATTTGAAATATCGCTCCATAGTGAAACATTAGGCCGGTCTTTCATCTGGTGATATGAAATTACGCCAATTAAAATTGCAAAAAGCCCGGCAAATAAGAGAGTAATTGAGGCGCCATTGTAAGCAACTTCGGTATTGCGCACTTTAATTCGATGTTCACCAATGTATGCGGCGATAATCGGTGAAATTGCTAGTACCGCAACCAGGGTAACTCGAATCATTGATTGCATAAAAGCAAAAGTGCGCCCACGTACATCATCGTGGACTTCCAGCCCCAACATTGTGAAGCCAGTTACCCAACAGATGCCCGAGAACGCACCTAAAATAATTACGATAAAGACCGCCAAAGTGAAGTTCGGAATGGCAGCCAATAGAACTAAGAATGAACCGGCAATAGTTAATGAGGCACCGAATAGTCGGCGGCGAGAGAATTGCGCAAAAATCTTAGGTCCAAAAGCGATACCAATTGCCAGACCGGTAAAAACTGATCCGAAGAGAACGCCATAACCAGCATCGCCACCACCTAAGTCGCCCACAAATGTACGAGCTAATCCAATTACTGCACCTGCTGCGATAAAGGCGCCAATCATTCCAACAATTAAGCCGCGAATAATTTTGGAGCCACTTACTGCTTTATAGCCTTCAAAAAGCGACTTGCCTACGCTGGAATCTGCCTTCTTGCCAGTTCTGCTTCGCTTTGGAATTTCGCGAAGATGGAAAATAGTCCAAGCGCTAAAAGCAAAACTAAGCGCATTTATATAAAGTGCGATATCGATTGAAGTTCCTTTAAAGCCAGGGAAAGCCGAAGAAATCGCACTGCTAAATAGCGCCAAAATCGCGAAGAGACCAGCTGCGATAGGCGCGGTTCCATAAGCTGCAAATAGTGAGACTTGGTTTGCGCTCTCAAGCTTCTCTTTGGGGACTAGATTTGGAACGCTAGCATCTTTGGCAGGTGACCAGAAAAGCGAGACACATTCCACCAAAATAGTTGCGGTGTATAGCCAGAAATAAGTATTAACAATCGGTATTGAAATATATAAAGCGAATCGAATTACATCCGCTACGACCATCATGATTCGGCGATCAATACGATCGGCAATAACTCCCGCGATCGGACCTAGAAAGACTGCTGGCAATAGTCGCGCGATAAAAACACCTGCGATTGCAAAGTTAGCTTTCGCATAACTACCACCGGAAAGTTGTTGCGCAAGGGCCGTTGTTGCTAGTAATCCCAGCCAATCACCTAGTGAGCCAAATGCCATTGCTTGCCAGAGGCGACGAAAGGCAGGGATTGCTAAAACGCTACGAGTCTCATCGGGTGCCGGCGCCGCCGGTCTTGGTAGAGAGTTGCTCACGGCTCAATCGTAGTGGGCTTAGTTTTTGCATTCCCAGATGCGGCTTTCTTAGCCACTTTCTTGGTTGCCGCATTCTTTACCGTTTTTTTCGTCAAGGTTGGCGCTGTTTTTGCGGTCTTTTTACGAGTTTTCTTAGGTCGTGCCGCCCCACCATTTTCAGCTTCCCAGGCGCGACGTCCGGCTAGCAGTTCGAGACCGCGTTCGATAGTCATTGCTTCAACAGTATCGCCACGACGAAGAGTTGCATTTGTTTCACCATCGGTGACGTACATACCAAAACGGCCATCTTTGATGATCAACGGTTTCTGAGTTGTTGGATCAATACCTAATTCTTTGAGCGGTGGTTTGGCAACTCCGCGACGACGCTCTTTTGGCTTGGCGTAAATTTCAAGTGCTTCTTCAAGCGTGATTGAAAAAAGTTGCTCTTCTGAAGTCAAGGTGCGGGAATCGGAGCCAGCTTTTAGATATGCACCATAACGACCATTCTGCACAGTGATTTCATCGCCCGCCGCATTAGTTCCAAGGACTCGAGGAAGTGAAAGCAACTTGAGTGCATCTTCATATGTGATCGTATCAAGTGTCATAGTTGATAGAAGTGATGCTGTTTTCGGTTTTGGATCATCGGCTTTCTTGCGCTTTTTCTTGGCACCTTCGACAACCGGTTCTTCTGGAAATACTTCAGTTACATATGGTCCAAAACGTCCGCTTTTAGCGATGATCGGCAAATTGGTTGCTGGATCAATTCCTAATTCCCGTTCGCCTGAAGGTGCAGCTAGAAGTTCAATTGCTTTAGCAAGAGTTAATTCATCTGGGGCCAAACCTTCTGGAACATTAGCAAGTTTGCGATTATCACCTTCGCCTTCTTGTAGGTATGCGCCGTAACGGCCTACTCGAATTTCAATCTCTGGAGATAAGCGCATGGTATTTACTTCACGGGCATCAATGGCGCCTAGATCTGCAGATAGCTCGTTTAGTCCTGGTTCGCCGTCGTGCCCATAGAAGAAATCGCGTAGCCAGTCAACTCGTTTTGCTTGGCCGTCGGCAATCTTGTCGAGATCTTCTTCCATGCTTGCGGTGAATTCATAATCAACCAACTTGGTAAAGTGAGTTTCCAATAATCCAGTTACCGAAAAGGCAAGAAAGGTAGGCACTAGAGCGCGACCACGCTTTGATACATAACCACGATCCTGGATCGTTGCGATGATAGAGGCGAAGGTAGAAGGACGCCCGATGCCAAGTTCTTCTAATTTTTTAACTAGCGTTGGCTCGGTGTAACGAGCTGGTGGCTTAGTTTCGTGGCCTTCGCAACTGAATTCATCGACCTTTACACTCTGCCCGATATTCATGGCCGGCAAGCGCTTATCTTCGGATTCTTCACCCTCTTTCTCATCAACTACATCATCGTATGCTGCCAAGAAGCCTGGGAAGGTAATTACCGAACCGTTAGCACGGAATGTGGTTTCGCGGCCATCGCTAGTTTTCGCATCAAAGTCAACACGCATCTGCATCTTATTCGCATCTGCCATTTGTGAAGCAACTGTTCGCTTCCAGATCAAGTCATAGAGTGCGAATTCATCGCGCGAGAGTTCTGGTGCTAATTCGCCAGGGGTTTTAAAACTTTCACCTGCCGGACGAATTGCTTCGTGAGCCTCTTGAGCATTCTTAGTTTTACCAACATAGACACGAGGTTCAGAGGCCACATGATCTGCGCCGTAAAGCGCTTTAGCTGATTCGCGAGCCGCATTAATTGCTTGTGCTGAAAGATTTACCGAGTCGGTACGCATGTAAGTGATATAGCCATTTTCGTATAGTCGTTGAGCGATCCGCATTGTGATCTGTGCGCCCCAACCTAAACGACTTCCGGCATCTTGTTGCATCGTCGAAGTTGTAAATGGTGGCTTTGGTCGTTCAGTGCGAGGAGATTCCTCCATCGACTTAACTACAAGTGGCGCAGCTTTTAGCGCAGCAACTAATGAATTAGCAGCGACTTCGTCGAGTAATAAAATATTTGCAAGCGACTTCTCTTTAACTGCACCATCTGCGCCAAAGTCTGCAGTTGCTGCCACTCGCTTTCCGTCAACACTTAAAAGTCGGGCATTAAAGCCTAATTCACATTTGGCCGTTAGATCCCACCAAGCTGATGAAATAAAGGCCATTCGCTCGCGCTCTTTTTCGACAATTAAGCGAGTAGCAACTGATTGCACGCGACCAGCCGAGATCCGTGGCATAACTTTCTTCCAGAGAACCGGCGATAAGCGATAACCAAATAGTCGGTCTAATACGCGGCGAGTTTCTTGGGCATCAATTAAGTCGTAATCCAGATCGCGGGTATTTTCTACCGCGCTTTGAATTGCATCTTTAGTAATTTCATTGAAAACCATGCGCTTAATTGGAATCTTTGGCTCAAGCACTTCGACTAAGTGCCAAGCAATCGCTTCGCCTTCGCGATCTTCATCGGTTGCCAGAATTAATTCTTCGGCATCTTTCATCAGAGCTTTCAGTTCGGCAACTTTCGCCTTTTTATCTGGGTTGATTACATAAAGAGGCGCGAAGTCTTCTTCAATATTTACGCCCTCTTTAGCCCAAGCAATTTTCTTATATTCCTTCGGAATATCGGCTGCACGCTGCGGCAAATCGCGAATATGCCCGACGCTAGCCTCGACAACGTAGCCGTCGCCGAGGTAGCCGCCAATTTTTCTCGCCTTAGCCGGTGATTCCACAATCACCAGCTTAATTAGGTTAGTTTTCGCTTTCGCCATAACGGGGGGAAGTCCGTTAACTCAACTTAAACGCTAATTGAAGTTGCTTGACGTCGGTTACGAATTAACGCACCGATAATCACTGCAACCGCCACTAGTGAAATCGCTGTGCTTTTAGTTGAGTTATCACCTAGCGCAAGCGAGACAATTGCTGGGGTAATCAACAAACCAACTAGATTCATAACCTTGATAAGTGGGTTGATTGCTGGACCTGCAGTGTCCTTGAATGGATCACCAACAGTATCGCCAACGATTGTTGCAGCATGGGCTTCGGAATTCTTTCCACCATGGTGGCCATCTTCAACCATCTTTTTGGCGTTATCCCAAGCTCCACCTGAGTTAGATAGGAATACCGCCATCAAAGTACCGGTACCAATTGCACCAGCAAGGTATGCGCCAAGTGCGCCAACGCCAAGGCCGAAGCCAACTGCGATTGGAGCCATTACAGCCAGCATTCCCGGTGTTACGAGTTCACGTAGTGAGTCACGAGTACAGATATCTACAACGCGTGCGTAATCTGGTTTTTCGGTTCCCTTCATGATTCCTGGGTGTAGGCGGAACTGTTCGCGCACTTCAACCACAACAGCTCCAGCAGCACGTGATACCGCGTTAATTGCTAAACCTGAGAATAGGAATACAACAGCAGCGCCGATAATCAGACCAACTAGGTTGCGCGGATCTGCAACATCTAGAACGCCCTGGAATTGAAGAGCAACATCGGTTGATGCTTTTCCAGCCTCGATTACCGCTTCTTTGATTGCATCTGTGAACGCTCCGAAGAGTGCAGTTGCAGCCAGCACTGCAGTTGCGATTGCAATTCCTTTAGTGATTGCCTTTGTAGTGTTTCCAACTGCATCGAGGCTGGTAAGAATCTGTGCACCTTCACCGGTTACATCGCCTGACATTTCAGCAACACCTTGTGCGTTATCTGAAATTGGGCCAAAGGTATCCATCGCAACAATTACACCGACTGTTGTTAGTAATCCAGTGCCGGCAAGTGCAATAGCTAGAAGTGAAAGCACAATGCTTCCGCCACCAAGTAGGAATGCGCCGAATACTGCTGCAGCGATTAGTAGTGCTGAGTAAACAGCTGACTCGAAACCAACTGAGATACCAGCCAAAATCACAGTTGCTGAGCCTGTCTCAGATGATGCAGCTACATCGTTAACCGGACGCTTGCCAGTTTCAGTGAAATAGCCAGTAAGTAGTTGAATTGCTGCGGCTAGAGCGATTCCGATTAATACGGCACCTATTGCTAGAACGCGTGGGTTGGTATCTCCTGCTGTTGCAACTGCTTCTGGTGAAAGACCTGTTAGTAAGTTGAAGCTTGATGGAAGATAGGTAAATGTTGCAAGAGCAGTTAAGCCTGCAGAGATGATTGCAGATAAAAAGAATGAACGATTAATTGCAGACATTGCTGACTTATCAGTGCTACGTAACCTAGTTAGGAAGATACCGATAACGGCAGTAATGGTTCCGATAGCAGGAACGATCAATGGGTAAATCAAACCAGCATCACCAAATGCCGCCTTGCCTAGAATTAACGCTGCTACAAGAGTTACTGCATAAGACTCGAATAAGTCAGCAGCCATACCAGCACAGTCACCGACGTTATCGCCAACATTGTCAGCAATTGTTGCCGCATTGCGAGGGTCATCCTCTGGAATGTGCTTTTCCACTTTACCTACTAGGTCAGCTCCGACATCTGCTGCCTTGGTAAAGATTCCACCGCCTACGCGCATGAACATCGCAAGCATCGCAGCACCGAAACCAAAACCTTCTAGAACTTCTGGCGCATTTTCTCGATAGATGATCACAACTAGTGATGCGCCAATTAAACCGAGTCCAACTGTAGTCATACCAACAACGCCACCAGTGCGGAATGCGATCTGAACAGCTTTCTGACCATCTTTATTACGAGCGGCATCGGCAACGCGCACATTTGCCCGAACAGCAAGCCACATGCCGTTGTAACCAACTAGCGCCGAAAAAGCAGCACCTAGTAGGAAGAAGATGGAACGACCGATGCGAATCTCAGCATCGCCCGGAAGTGCAAAGAGAAGGAAGAAGACAATTACGACGAAGTAAGAAAGGGTGCGGAACTGGCGAGACAAAAACGCCGCGGCACCTTCCTGAACTGCTTCTGCGATTTCGCGCATATTGGTGGTTCCATCACTGGCTGCCAAAACTTGGGCGCGAAGACCGTACGCAATGGCAAGCGCTGCTAGTGAGATTCCTAGAACGATATATGCGTAGGTTAAGTTGGTTCCGGTTACATGAACCAAAGACTGGGCGCTTGAAGCACTCATGGATTCTCCTCCATTGGAGTTCGTGGCGCCTTAATTCGAGATTCGGGCGCGAGACTGGTGAAGTGTAAGCGAGATCGCCCCCGAAAAGGCAAATTTATACTTATCTATTAGGGCACTTTGAGCGTGAATTGGAACAGTTGGCTCCCATAACCGAATCTAATCTCATAAGTAAATGGTGCTCATATTGGTCCAATGTCGGAACGTGCCGGTGCGGCAATTGCCCTGCCAATAGGATTTAGATATGGCTAATTTCCCTAAGGATTTTATCTGGGGTGCTGCTACCTCTTCCTATCAGATCGAAGGAGCAGCGAATGAAGATGGACGAGGCCAATCAATTTGGGATCACTTTTGTAAAACCCCGGGCAAAGTAGCAAATGGCGACTCGGGTGAGATTGCAAATGATCACTACCACCGCTATCCCGAAGATATAAAGATTATGAGCCAGCTGGAATTAAAGGGATACCGATTTTCTTTTGCCTGGCCACGCATGTTCCCTAACGGTGACCTGGTTAGAGAAGAACGTGGTTTTGAATTCTACGATCGACTAATCGATGAATTGCTCACGGCCGGAATAGAACCATTAGCAACTTTGTACCACTGGGATTTACCGCAAGTTTTGCAGGAAAAAGGCGGCTGGGTAAATCGCGAAATTATTAATTTGTTTGCTGAGTACTCTGCTTCAGTTGTTGAAAGATTCGGTGACCGTGTTAAGAAATTCTCACCAATAAACGAACCTTGGGTAGTCGCGTGGTTAGGTTATGGAATAGGTATTCATGCGCCAGGAATCATGGATCGTCGTTCCGCATTTGCAGCCGCACATCACACAGTTGTAGCACATGCCCTTTCAACACAGGCGATGCGTTCGATGAGAAATGACATCTTTACAGGGCCGGTGCTTAATCAAGCAAACCATGTCGCAGATGATTTGACTGATGGAATTCAGGCACATGCTGCTGCAATTGCTGATGCACACCAGAATCGTTTCTGGATGGATGCATTTATGTATGGAAAATATCCGCAAATTTTACTCGATAATTACGGTGAAGAATTAACTTCAGTGATCAAAGATGGAGATGTGGAGTTAGCTACAATTAAGAATGACTTCATAGGGATAAATTATTATTTCGATAATCGAATTGGGAAATCTCTAGGTGGAAAGCCTGAGTGGCACTCAATCTCAGGTCTTTTTGATTTAGATATTGATGAAACACCAAGAGGGCCACTTACAGATATGGGATGGCCACTATCTCCAGATGGTTTGGAAAAGCTCTTAATTCGCTGGCATGTAGAACATGGCGATAATCTGCCGCCGCTTTTTATTACTGAGAACGGTGTCGCTTACGACGACGGACCAGATTCGACTGGGCGCATTCGTGACGCGCGAAGGATTGATTACTTGCGCACTCATTTGGCAGCAGTCGCTCGCGCGATTGCCCAAGGCTCGCCAGTTAGGGGCTATTACCAATGGTCCTTGATGGATAACTTTGAATGGGCGCTGGGTTATGAGAAGCGATTTGGAATTGTTCACGTTAATTTTGAGACCCAAGAAAGAATAATTAAGGATTCTGGTTTTTGGTATCGTGATGTGATTACTACTAATGGCGAGGCGATCTGCTAGCTTTTTTGAATCCCTAAATCAATCTCAAATTAGGTAGCTGACTCAAATCAAATTACTTGACTGAGCCAGCCAGCAATCCGCGAACAAAGTAGCGCTGAAGTGAGAAGAAGACGATGAGCGGGATCGCAATCGTAATGAAGGCGCCTGCCGATAATTGGGTATATCCAGAGCCATATTGGCCAACAAGCGAAGCTAGCTTGCTATTTAGTGGTGCGACTTCTTCGGTACCTGACGCAAATGTGAGTGCAACCAGCAAGTCGTTCCAAACCCATAAGAATTGGAAAATCGCGATGGATGCGATTCCAGGAACTGCTAAGGGCAGAACAATGCGGCGGAATACCATGAAGTGGTTTGCCCCATCTACGTGTGCTGCCTCCATCAAATCTCTAGGAAGTCCTGCGATAAAGTTGTGTAGTAAATAAATAGCAAGCGGTAAAGCAAACATTGTGTGAGGTAGCCAAATACCAGCAAAGTCACCCGCAATACCAAGGGCAGGAAATACTGGTATCGATCCGATGTGTGCGCCACCAGTAAAGAGTGAAAGTAGTGGTACTAATGACATTTGTAATGGCACGATTTGCAGAGCAAAGATTGCGAAAAAGAGAAAATCGCTGCCGCGGAAATTGATCCACGCTAGAGCGTAAGCAGCCATTGTTGCTATCACAATTGGGAAAATTGTCGCGGGTATAGTGATGACAATCGAATTTATAAAATAAGGAAGCACACCGGTGCTAAGTGATTCTGTGCCATCACCCAATAAAACGTTGTGATAATTCGCAAAAGTGAAATGTGGGTGCAGTAGGGAATTCCACCAAGCCTCACCCAAAATATATTTATCCGTCTTGAAAGATGTAACAAATAATCCCATAGTTGGAATGGTCCAAAGAATGGTTATTGCCCAAACGACCGTAGTTGCGATCTTGCTCGAGAAGATTTTGCGACCAGGTGTATGTTCTGCGACTTTTGCAGCCATTAGTGAGTGCGCTCCCTTCTGAGTGAACGAATGTTATAAATCAGAATTGGGGTTACTAATAGAAATAAAATTACGGCTAGCGCAGAACCCTTGCCTTGATCAAATTGCACGAAAACTTGGGAATACATCTCGTTTGCAAGAACGTTTGTGCCAAAGTTTCCCCCAGTCATGGTGCGCACAATGTCAAAAACTTTAAGAGCGCCCACTACACCCGTCGCCAAAACAACAATGAAGGTACCCTTAACCATAGGAAATGTGATATTTCGGAACAAACGCCATCCATGCGCGCCATCCAGAGCTGATGCTTCAACTATTTCTGAAGGAACCGCCTTGATAGCTGCAGATAAAATTACCATTCCAAAACCCATTTGAGTCCAGACATAAATAATCATCAGCAAGAAGGTATTTAGCGGCTTGGAGAGCATCCAATCTTTGGGGGTAGCTCCAAAGAATTTAACAATGGTGCTAAGCAAGCCAATTTGCACTTCATCTGGCTCTTGATACTCATAAACAAATTTAAAAATAATTGAGGCGCCTACAAATGAGATTGCCATTGGCATAAAGAGAAGTGATTTTGGAATTGACTCATGTTTGGTGCGATCTAGCATGATAGCTAATAACAACCCGAGGCCTGCGGTAAAAAGTGGAACCACAATAATCCACAAAATTGTGTTGATCATAATGATTTTTACATTTGGGTCGGCAACCATCCACTTGTAATTAGCAATACCTACCCATGCATTTGAATCAGGGTTCATGAAACTAAATAAAATTGTTCTAAATGCTGGAATCACTAACCCGGCAAGGATTAAAACTAAAGCTGGGAGTAAGAAAATTGCTAGGGCGATGGGTCGAGATTTCTTTCCATTTACTCGACCGGCAATTGCAAATAAAATTCCAAGGAAGGTAAAGAAGACCACAATTGAGGTGATTGCTGAGGCAAACTTCGGCATATTGGCCGTCAAAAACTCTGACAATTCTCTACCTTCTTCTGCAATGTAGATTGATAATCAAGAATTGAATATTAAGTGCGAAGGAGGCCACCAGTAAAGGTGGCCTCCTTCGTTATTACTTATTGCGCTGAATTAGGCAGCTGGCCATGCAGCGTCGATTGCTTTAACAACATCAGCAATGGACTTACCTTCACCGAACCAAGCGGTGAATTCTTTCCACTCTGCACCTGCACCGACAGCTGCTGGCATTAAGTCAGAAGCGTCGAATCCAAAGGTTGACTTTGGATTAGCTAGGTATGTTGCTGAAAGCTTATCTACAGGATCCTTATATGCAGATAGCGGTACACCTGAATTAGCTGAGATCCAGTGATCTAGCTGAACGCGTGATGTAGCAAATGTTGCTGATGAAAGGTAAGCCTGAACTGCTTGTACTTCTGGACGTGATGAGAAAGCTGCTGTGAACTCTCCACCGCCAACTACAGGAACAGAAACCTTTGAATTTGTTGCTGGAAGGTAGAACGCAAATGCATCACCTGTTGGTGAGATAACAGATCCGTCTTCAGCAATTATGTTGCCGTAGAAAGAAGCCTGCTGAAGCATCATGCACTTACCTGAAGGAATTCCCTTACCTGCATCTTGGAATGTAGTTGTGGCGATTCCCTTTACGTTGCCAACCCACTTTGGATTCTGCATCCAGTCAGCAACCTTTTGCATTGCTGCGACAATCTTTGGATCTGAGAACTTAACGGTGTGATTTACCCAACCATTGTAAACATCTGATCCGTACTCACGTAGAACCATTTGTTCAACCCAGTCAGTTGCTGGCCAACCTGTTGCTCCACCAGAACCTAGGCCACCACAGAATGCAATCTGACCCTTTGCGGCCATCTTGTCTGCAAGAGCTGTCATTTCATCCCAAGTAGTTGGAACTGAGTAACCGTTTGTCTTGAATTGCTTTGGTGAATACCAAACAAGTGACTTCATATTTGATCCGAATGGTGCTGCATAGAACTTACCTTTAACAGTTCCGTATGCCTTCCATGACTTTGACCAATACTTATCAACGTTTGCAACTACAGCCTTTGGAGCTGGAACAACTTTGCCAGTTGCAACAAGCTTTGCAAGAAGACCTGGTTGTGGAATGAATGCTAGATCTGGAGCGTTTCCACCCTTAACACGTACTGGTAGAAGTGCTTCGAATTGGTTTGATCCTTCAATCTTGATCTTTACACCTGTGCATGTTGTGAAATCTTTCCATGCAGTCTGAAGTGTTGTTAATTCTGGTTCAAGAATTGAAGTGAAGATTGTTACTGTCTTGCCTTTCATGTTCTTGTAGCCTGAAAATGGATCACAGTTAACCGCAGCAGATGCTGAAGATGTTGTGACCAATGAGGCAACGAGAGAAAGAGCTGCTGCAGCCGTTACAGCAAGAAGGCCTTTTCTTTTCATTTTCATCCTTAAGGGGTCAACGGTCCAGGCCCCCTTTGAGGCCCGCGTCCCGCGGTGGGGGAATTCTCAGGCCTAGGACTATGAATGGGCAATGTACTGCTACGCTCAAAATTATGTAAAAAGTACAACGATTCTGTAACCCCGCTAGGCGTGTTGAATCCCTATTGGATTCCTATTGGAGGCATGGGGAGCAAGCCGCTAGGGTCTCGTCTATGGATATCTCAAGCCTTTTTGATGCGAAATCGATCGTGGCAGATCTCGGCCTAATTGGAATCCTGGCCATTCTTTTTTCCGAAACTGGCCTCCTTATCGGTCTAGCTTTTCCGGGTGACTCGCTACTTTTCATCGCTGGCTTAGCGGCATCTGGCTCGGCTTCGGCGCTCCTTGGTGGAGTTCACTTATCGCCGGTGGGCCTCTTTATTGGTGCTCCCATAGCAGTAATTGCTGGCTCTCAGCTGGGCCACTTTATTGGCGCCAAATACGGACGCAAACTCTTTGATCGAAGAGAGGGTCGCTTCTTCACGCAAGCGCGGGTTGCCTCGTCCGAGAAATGGCTTAATAAATATGGCATTGGCAAAGCCATCATTTTGGCGCGCTTTATTCCATTTATTAGAACTTTAATCAACCCAATGTGCGGAGTAGTTGGAATTAGTGCGCGCAAGTTTTTTATTTGGAATTCCATTGGTGCACTTATCTGGACTGAATCAGTCATTTCGCTTGGTTACCTCTTGGGCGAAAAACTCAAAGGTTCAATAGATAAATATCTGCTTCCAATTATTGCAGTTATTGTAATAGTTAGCTTGGCGCCGATTGCCCTAGAAGTTATTCGCGAAGTACGTACCAAGCGCCACCTAAGTTAGTGGTTTAGAAGTTTAAAGACCCAAATCTGCTAACTGATACGCCGCGCGATATTCCAAACCTGCTTCATAGATCTTTGGTTTTGCACCGCGCTCAACAATAACTGCCACACCAACAACAATTGCGCCCGCCTCTTGCAGAGCCTCAACAGCGGTTAGTACTGATCCACCGGTTGTTGAAGTATCTTCAACTGCTAATACGCGTCGACCTTTTACATCCGGTCCTTCGATCCGGCGTTGTAATCCGTGCGCCTTCTCGGCTTTTCGAACAACAAATGAATCCAACTTTCGACCCTGTTGTGCAGCTACATGCATCATCGCAGTTGCGACTGGGTCAGCTCCGAGCGTTAGCCCGCCAACGGCTTCATAATCTAAATCTTTAGTTAGCTCTAGCATCACGGCCCCCACCAATGGGGCCGCTGCTGAATCAAGGGTCACGCGACGAAGATCAACGTAGTAATCCGCCTCTTTACCCGAAGAGAGAATTACTTTTCCGTGCACAACAGCTTTTTTAAGGATCTCTTCTCGGAGAATTTCATGTGAGTTCATGTCCGTACCTTACCTAACTCATCGAATCCACCTATCTTTACCGGTATGGATACTGAGCGGTTAGAGATTGCCCGGCTCTATCACCGTTTTGGTTTTGGCCCTCGCCTTGGTGAATTTAAAGCGGCCTTGGCCAAAGGATTAAGTGCTACAAAAAGCGATCTCCTGACACCGCCTTCTGTTGATTTAGGGGCGGCCGTCGTGGCTGAACCGAATATTACAAATTTAGGGCCGCGACCTGCGCAAAAAACCAAAGAGTTAATTGAATTTAATATTGCACTTCGTCAACAAGTTCGCGACCTGCCAATTTGGTGGTTAGATCGAATGGCGTTATCTGATCATGCGCTAACCGAACGCATGACTTGGTTTTGGCATGGCCATTGGGCAACTGCGATTGGCAAAATTAATTTTGCTTATCCGATGTATATCCAGAACCAAACCCTTCGCAAATATGCGCTTGGAAACTTCGGCGAAATGACTAGCGCGATGCTAAATGATGGTGCTCTCCAATTTTGGCTAGACGGGGGCGACAACACCGTGAAGGCGCCGAATGAGAATTTAGCTCGTGAACTTATGGAACTCTTTCTACTTGGAGTAAATCGTTACACCGAAAGTGATGTCCGCGAATTAGCTAGAGCCTTGACTGGCTATCAAGTCGAACGATCATCTGGCAAAGTGACTTTTAACGCCAAAAGATATGACTCGAATCCAAAAACAATTCTAGGTTTATCGAAGAACTTCGATGGTCCAAGCGCCGCCGCCCATTTAGTTTCGCAACGCGATAACGCAAAATTTATTTCTGAGCGGATTTGGTTTCGATTCATATCCAGTCAATCAGCCCTGCCTGTTAATAATTATTTTGAAGCTGCTTTTTCTTCTCGCGAAATTAATGAAATATTATTAGCGGCTACTGATTCCGAGGTTCTAGGTAAACCTGAATACTCGATAGTGAAAGCGCCAGTGGAATGGTTTGTTGGAGTAGTTAGATTTTTGAATCTAACACCTTCGGCGCTTAAGACTCCAGCTCAATTATTGGGTTATTTGGATAAAATGGCTCAAGTACCGTTTGATCCACCAAATGTTGGCGGATGGCCAACTGATGAATCTTGGCTAAGTTCTGCGAGTGCTCAATATCGAATTCAATTTGCTGCCTGGCTGATCAAGCAGGCGGATTTATCAGCTTTAAGCAATGTTGCACCGAATAAACGGATTGCTTGGTTGCAAGATGAATTAGGTATTTTCGCTTTTAGTAATCGAACTCGGTTAGCTCTCGAGAGCGCGAGAAGCACTCCCGCCCAATTACTGCAATTAGCAATTTGCAGTCCGGAATATGTAGTTAGCGCATAGGGGTAAACAGTGGATACTTTGAGCCGTCGTAAATTCCTACAACTTTCAGGGGCTGCTGCAGTTGGAGCCGCTGCCCCCTTATTAACTATGGAAGATATTGCGCACGCCGCACAAACTCGACCTCTTCCAATCGGTACGCCTATTTTGATCATCGTTACGCTTTACGGTGGTAATGATGGTTTAAATACAGTTGTTCCATACACCGATCCGATTTATTTTTCATCACGCCCAGATATCTCTTATGCGGCCGATAAAGTTTTGAAATTGGATGATCAATTAGGATTAAACCCGGCAATGACAGGAATTAAATCGCTCTGGGATCAGAAGCGGGTCGCAATCGTTCGCGGTGTTGGTTATCCAAAACCTGATCATTCACATTTTACTTCGATGGCAATTTGGCAAAGTGGTGCGCCTGTCTCGCGTTTAAATAGTGGATGGCTTGGCCGTTGGGTTGAATCACAAGTCGAAGATCCGATGCTGGCGATCAGTTTGGGTTCGGTTTTGCCGCCACTTCTTGCCGGTGAAAAACGTTCTGGCTCTTCCCTTCCATTAGGCGGGCTAGTTATTCCAACTGGAAATTTGGCTAAAGATTGTCAAATGTTGGCAAAAGCTACTTCAACCGATAACAAACTTATGGCCACGGCGGCCACCTCCATGCGTACCTTATTTTCAGTATCCAGCACCGTAACGCCTATTTTGAAGATGCCTGCGCCAGTTGCCGATGAATTACCAACTGCAAATGGTGGCAATGCTGGTGGTGACTCTAATTTGGCACAGCAACTAGATGTGGTCGCCAAACTTATTGCTGCCGGCTCGCCAACGCGAGTTTGGTCGGTATCGCTGGGTGGATTTGATACTCACGCAAATGAGGCAAATGCCCAGGCTGAATTGTTGGGAACTGTATCGGCTGCTCTTTCGAGATTCGCCAGCCAAATGAAAAACACCACGCGCGGTAAAGATATCGTCACGATGGTTTACTCGGAATTCGGTCGTCGTGTTAAAGGAAACGCTTCGCAAGGCACCGATCACGGAACTGCTGGTCCAGTATTTTTAATCGGCGATCGCGTTAAAGGGGGCTTCTATGGCGATCAACCTTCACTATCAAAGTTAGTTGACGGTGATTTAGCAGTAACCTCAGATTTCCGTGATATCTATGCGGCGGTACTTGAAGATGTTTTACAAACACCTGGTGAAAAAATCTTAACTGGCTGGAAAACGAAAGGTCAGTACTTCTGATTATTTCTTTTCTTCATAAAGAATTACTGGTTGTTCTTTGCGGACAGCAAGCCCTTTTGGCGGATTAGCTTCCAATAGTGCATCCACTTCAATTCGCAGTTTTGCTACTTCCAGCGCCATATTTGCCATTGCAGATTCAAGTTCAATAATGCGCTTAATGCCCGCATGATTAATCCCTTCGCCGACTAATCGTTGCACCATGCGCAAAGATGCAATATCGCGTAATGAATATCTGCGATTACGACCGCTGGTTCGATCTGGTGAAACCAAACCCATGCGATCATATTGACGCAAAGTTTGCGGATGCATTCCGGATAATTCGGCTGCAACTGAAATTACGTAAACGCCAGCATCGTCATCTGGTTGGTTCTTATCGGCATTGGTACTCATGAATTAGCCTTGACATTAAAGTTGGCACGGACATCTTCGCCAGCAGTTTCATTCGCGAAAGTTTTTAGCGCTTCTTCTGCCTTGTGATCTAAGCGTTTTGGAACTTGCACTTCGACGGTTACTAATAAATCACCTGTAGCACCGCCCTTTGTTACCCCACGACCTTTTACGCGTAAAACTCGGCCATTTGAGGTACCTGGCGCTAATCGCACTGTTACATCATCACCGGTAAGAGTTGGGACTTTGATATCTGCGCCAAGGGCTGCCTCTGGAAAAGTAACTGGCAAAGTAATTGTTAAATTTTCACCTTTGCGGGCAAAGATAGGATGCGGTTTTACATGTAAGAGAATAAAAAGATCGCCAGGACCCGCTTCGCCCGGAGCGCCCTTACCTTTAACCCGAATTTTTGCCCCATCGGTTACACCAACCGGGACCCGCGCAGAGATATTTTGTGCTGGGCCACCATCAGTTGAAAGTCGCAAATCTAAAGTTGTTCCAAAGATAGATTCTTTGAAAGTAATCGTTGCTTCGGTTTGAAGATCTTGTCCTTTGCGTGGACCACGTCGGCCGCCACCAAACAAGTTGGCAAATATGTCTTGTGGGTTACCGCCGCCGAAGATGTCACCGAAATCGCCACCTTGGAAATTTCCGCCACCCATCGGTGCGCGGAAGCCACCTTTTTCATAAAGTGATCGAGCTTCATCATATTCGGCTCGTTTCTTATCATCACCCAAGATGTCATAGGCCTCAGAGACAGCCTTAAACTGCTCTTCTAGTTTCACATCGCCTTTATTTTTATCGGGGTGCAATTCGCGTGCTAAAGAACGGTACTTCTTTTTGATTTCATCAGCTGGCGCATTTTTTGATACGCCCAGGATCTTATAAAAATCCTTTTCGTATAAATCTCGCGCTGCCATGATTTACTCTCCTGTTGGATCTGTTACTGCGACGCTGGCTGGACGCAGAATCTTCTCTTTAAATTTGTAACCTGGTTGCAGAATCTTGGTGGCGGTAGGAACCGAGACATCAGCAGATGTGTCATGCGTAAGTGCATCATGTATCTGCGGATCGAATTCAGTGCCGGCCTCGCCAAATTTTTCCAGTCCGATACGCGATGTAATAGAAGTTAGTTGATCAGCAATTGCCTTAAATCCACCAGTTAGCTCTTCATGCTCGGCTGCTCTATCAAGCCCATCTAATAGGGGTAATAGCTCACTTAACACAGATGCTATTGCGATTTCAGAGGCTACCGCACGATCGCGCTCTACCCGCTTACGATAATTTGCATATTCAGCTTGAAGGCGTTGCAAGTCAGCAGTCATCACAGCAAGCGGGTCAATTTCTTGACCCGCTTCTGGATGCTCAAAACCAACTTCTTCTTGCAACGGAGGCAGTTCGCTCTCTGTTGTCATTTACTTTCCTTCATCAACGATTTCGGCATCTTCCACACCATCTTCATTTGGTGTCGCAGCGCCTTCAGTTGCAGCAGCTGTTGCTGCATATAGAGCAGCACCCAGAGCTTGGCTAACTGTCGCAACTTTTTCAGTCGCGGATTTAATCGCATCAAGGTCAGTTCCTTCTAGCGCACTCTTAAGTGCCGCAAGTTCGGTTTCGGTTTCAGACTTCTTTTCGGCAGCTTCACCTTCGGTGAACTTATCTTCATTATCTTTTAGGAACTTCTCGGTCTGGTAAAGAAGTGAATCACCGTTGTTGCGAATCTCTGCTTCTTCCTTGCGCTTACGATCTTCTTCGGCATGAGACTCCGCATCTTTCATCATGCGCTCAATCTCTTCTTTAGAAAGTGATGATCCGCCAGTGATGGTCATCTTTTGTTCTTTACCGGTGCCTAAATCCTTGGCTGATACGTGAACGATTCCGTTGGCATCAATATCAAAAGCAACTTCGATTTGTGGAACTCCACGTGGAGCTGGTGGTAGACCAGTAAGTTCAAACATGCCAAGCTTCTTGTTGTAAGCTGCCATTTCGCGCTCACCTTGGAAGACCTGAATCTGAACAGCTGGTTGATTGTCGTCAGCAGTGGTGAAGATTTCGCTGCGCTTAGTTGGAATTGTGGTGTTTCGCTCGATCAGTTTTGTCATTACACCACCCTTGGTTTCAATGCCAAGCGAAAGCGGTGTTACGTCAAGAAGCAGAACATCCTTAACTTCACCCTTTAAAACGCCAGCTTGAAGAGCTGCTCCAACAGCTACTACTTCATCTGGGTTTACGCCCTTATTTGGCTCTTTCCCGCCAGTGAGTTCGCGAACCAGATCAACAACTGCTGGCATACGAGTTGAACCGCCAACTAGTACTACGTGATCGATATCTGAGATTGGAATTCCGGCATCCTTTAGAACTGCTTGGAATGGCTTCTTGCAACGATCGAGTAAATCTGCGGTAAGTGATTGGAATTGCGCGCGAGTAATTGTTTCATCAAGGAACAATGGATTCTTTTCCGCATCAACCGTGATGTAAGGCAAGTTAATTGATGCTTGTTGTGATGAGGAAAGTTCGATCTTCGCTTTTTCGGCAGCTTCACGAACACGCTGCATCGCCATCTTATCTTTTGCAAGATCGATTCCTGATTGCGCAGCAAATGTCTTTACGAGATGTTTTACGAGTGCATCATCCCAATCATCGCCGCCTAGATTGTTATCGCCATTAGTTGCTTTAACTTCGACAACACCATCTCCGATTTCAAGAAGTGATACGTCGAAAGTTCCGCCACCAAGGTCAAAAACTAAAATTGTTTGTTCCTTCTCGCCCTTGTCGAGACCATATGCAAGAGCTGCAGATGTTGGCTCGTTGATGATGCGAAGCACATTTAGGCCAGCGATTTCGCCAGCTTCTTTAGTTGCTTGTCGTTGTGCATCGTTGAAGTATGCCGGCACTGTAATAACTGCATCGGTTACAGTTTCGCCAAGATATGCCTCGGCGTCGCGCTTTAATTTTTGAAGGACACGTGCTGAAATTTCTTGGGCTGTGTACTTCTTGCCATCAATATCGATAGTCCAATTAGTGCCCATGTGGCGCTTAACTGAACGAATTGT
>Ga0214923_10001188_pt1 | contig 37541 bp, 35 predicted proteins | sample LL1510_MetaG_FD_177993 | JGI IMG/M metagenome (GOLD analysis project Ga0214923, IMG submission 177993) | Freshwater microbial communities from Lake Lanier, Atlanta, Georgia, United States - LL-1510 | ecosystem: Environmental > Aquatic > Freshwater > Lake | place: USA: Georgia | collected...
GGATATTCTTGATTAATCATAAAACATTTCATCCTATCATATAATATTTAGTTTTCTTTAAACTGAAATAATTATAAATTTACGATTATACTTAAAAAATAGCATTATACGGTTTTATACGGTTTTATACGGTTTTAATCAACTGTTAACTAACCCCCAAAAGACCTACTAACAATCCCATTTTTAGAAAAAATTTAATCAAAAAAACTGTTTTGATTAAAAATCTTTAAAGTTGAAAATTCTTTTATATTTTTATCAATATCGTATTTTTATTTTTAGTATATTTATCAACTCCGTATTTTTTATAATAAAAATTCAATAATTCTGGGGTTGATAAATTTTTTGTAATAGGAATACTCCACATTTTCCATAAAGGAGCCAATATTTGTGAATTATATTCTTTTAAGTTAAGTAATATTTGATATGCGATTGAGGTTTTTAATTCATTTAATGTTAGCATATCATAACATCTTAAAATAATGTCTATATTACTGTTTGTCGCACGATTCATCATCATTTTATGAGGATTTTTCATTTCTTTATCTACATGTCCACATCCAGCAATAATAACATCTTTCTTTGCTTCAACAAGAAATTTTCCACAATCACCTAAAATAATTACAAATCCAAATGTTTTTATTTTATAATATTTGTTTTTAACTTTATAAATAATATTTTTACAATCTTTAATATTTTCATTATTATAATATGATATATCATCTAACCAGTGTATAAAAATATTTTCGTCATTCATATCTTGTGGATAAATTTTATTTATTGTTAATAAATGATATGTTGCTAAATAGCTAATACATATATAATCATATAATTCCGATATATTATCACATTTGATTCCATTTGGTAAAATAACTGAACCATCTTTATTTTTTGAAAAATATATATAATTAAATAAATCTTGTAATGTAGTAATATAGCTTTTATGTTTTTTATTTTTTTCATAAACTTTTCCAGTCAAATCAACTTCTATTTCTTTATCTAATCCATGTCGTATTGTTATTATTTTATTTATTTTAGTTTTTTCTAAGCAAGTTCCATATCCTAAAATCAATGGTAAATGAACTGTTTTTTTATATAATTGTTTTATATACATTAAAATTATTGCTTCCCCAGTAATACCATTATTATTTCCATCAATATATAATTTATTACCGATTATATCAATATTTATATCAGGTTCATTTGTTGTATCGTTTGCTTCTTTTACAACAACTGGTAAATATACTTTTTTATTATCAATATTAATCTCTATATTTTTTGACTCAGGTATATATGCTTTTCCAAAAGAACCTTGACCTAATACAACTGGGCAAAATTTATTATATTCAAGTATATTCTGTAATTTATTTTTTATTGTTTTTTTATCAGCGTTAGATATAAATTTAATTATTTCATTCACTTTATTATCAAAATTATTCATTTATATATAATAATATTATATATTTTCTATAAATCATACAATTTTTTTCATAAAAATTCCTTTCGATTGATAATCATTTCTATATATAGAAAAATTAATATAATCTAATAAAAATTTTGATATTATTTTTTCTTTATTATATAAAAATTCAAAATAATCAATATTACTCAATATTTCAAATATTTATATTTTCATTTTATTATCAGAAATTGTAAAATTAAAATCGCGGATATAATAATAATTTGTTTAGTTAAAATAACAAAATCATTTTATCTTCACTGAATAACGTAAATAAAATTATATATTTTCTATAAGTGAACTATTCATCCTAATATTCTCGGATTTGTATTTCAAGTATATATTTCTTTAATCTATATATTCTTTTCTGTAATTTTCGAACGATTTGTTCCAATTTGGTTAGTTCTATAAAATCATTCTTATCTTCCACAAATGTTTTTTTAAATTTATCTTCATTTGCGATATAGTTTAATAATTTTTCAAAATTATCAAAAGTTTCGTTAATAAATGTTAAATCATCATTCGTTATTGACTTTCTCTTTTTTGTAGAATTGTATATTTTTGTATAAGTATAATCTGATGACAGGTCGAAATATATACTTTGGATATACTCATAATTATAATCCAAACGACGCATTACTCGCGATAGATGTGTAATAAGTCGCGAAAGTATTCTATCTGGCTGAATATAATAGAAAACTAATTGTCTCATTCGATTAGTTTCATAAAAATTGTATTCTCCAATATTTGTATAAATTCTATCAAAATCAATTCTTAATTTACATATATTATATCCGATAGCAATCCAAAAATTATTTTTGTTTTCTTCTGAATAAGAAAGTAATTCCATTGTTTATATAATTACTTATTAAATATTTTTAAGTTAAAATTGTTTTATATTTTTATCTTCAATAAAATTGGGATAATATTTTCATTATCAGCAATTGTAAAATTAAAATCACTGGTATAATAATCATTTAACATCGGTAATTTATGATTTTGATTTACAATAACTGTTTTATCTTTATATTCCCTAAAAACTTTATCCCATTTTTTACTTTTGGTAATATATTTTTTAATTTTACATTTTTGAAAAGAACACTCCCATAAACTATATTGAACCGGTGAAAAAGTAGCAATACTAAGATATTTAATTTTGGGATTTTCATTTAGATAAAAACCTTCTGTTTTATATTTATTATTTTTTCTTGTTGAATTACAATTAAATGCTATATGTTCATTGTGAGCAAAATATAGATAAATATTATTTTTATTCTTTTTTTTATCATCTAAAATTAAATCATTTATAATTGATGAATTACATTTATTTCTAGTTATACCACTAATAGAATCATCTAAATATATTTTTTTGTATTTATCAATTATTTTTTTTAGTTTTGGATCTAATTTATTATACATATCAAGATATTTAACTATTTGTATATCAATACCATAAAATTTTACTTTTGGAACTAATTTATTAAATTTTTTAGTAATTTGTAAATGTTGTACAGTTTTATTCGCATTAAACATCATTGATGGATAAAATTCATTATACATATTTTGATTATTATAAAAATTAAATTTCGTATTTTTATTGTTAAGATTATGAATATATGGATCAAGTGTTTCACACAAAATAATAACTTTATTGAAATATTTTGTTAAATATTTAGCAATTTTATATCTATATTTCCAAGAAGTCAATTCACCGTGCGTTAGTTCTCCAATACCAATTAAATCATATTTTTTACATTCTTCTAATATTTTATTCATATATTACATGAATATAATTTGAAAAAGTATATTTATTTTTTATTATATACATCATGGAATCAAAAATAAAAATCACAAAAGTTTCTAAACCCAAAAAACAAGCAAAAGACAAAACCGATAAAGAACCAGAACCAGAACCAAAACAGAAACCCAAAAAACAAAAGCAATTATCTGGACTAAAATCAAAAGGTCAGGACACGCTAGTTAAAGAATCGACATATTCACACAATTTACATGTCAAACGAATTGAGAAATTAGTTAAAATTGCAAAAGACCGCATTAAAATAGAAATTGAGGAAACGCAAAAAAGAACTCCATCTAAGAATGAAGTTGATAAAATTTATAAAGACCGATTAAATGAATATGAAAAAACCATGAAAAGTGTTGCGGTTGGAGGACCCGCTAGTTTGCTCTAATGCGCAGATATTGCTATATTTCCTAACATTCTCATCGTTTTTGGTCTTCTTTTCAAACGATTATTATTTACAACATTAAAATCAATTTCTAATATTACTAATTTATTTTCAGATGAAAATACAATTGAATTTCCTAAAAAATTAAATGAAATACAAGTTATTTTATTTGGATAATCATATTTACATATACATTTTATTTTAGATGAACTAATATCCAATATAATTATATTATTATCATCATATGCTGCTAATAAATATGGATTTCTTGGATGAAATAATATAATAGGTTTTGATTGCGGTAAAAAATATTTTTGTAATTCTTGTTTATTTCGATATAATTTTATTTTTTCATTTCTTGTATCAATTATATTCATAAAATTATCTATATCAGTAAAAATAAATAAATCTCCAAATATATTACATGATGTCGATAAACAATAATTACATCCATATATTGATTGTTCGGTTATTGTATGATCATCATTTATATTTAGAATAATTAATAATGTGGCTGTTCCTATAAATAACAATTTATTATTTGGATGAAAACAAATTGAACAACATTCATTATTATTTTTAGTATATGTTGAAGCAAATGATATTGAAATACGTTTATTATTTGGATTATTACTATTATCAATTATATTTATATTATATAAAATTATTGTTCCATTTTGCAACAAATCATTATTATAAAAACAACAAAGTAATGAACCATCATTACTAAATATAACAGAATCACTTTCTGAATGAAATATTAGTTTTTCAAATTGAATTTCATTATTCATAAAATTCCATAATATCAATGATTTATCTTTACTACAACTTGAAAATATATTTGGGTTTATTGGATTAAATGAAATATAATTTATAGACTCCGTATGTTCTGTAAGTATTTTAGTCAATTTTAATGTACCATTTGCTCTAAAATTAAATAATTTAATTATACCATTTCTGAAACCAACAATAATATTTGGTTTTTCTCCTTTTGGATTACATACTACAAATGAAACAAGTAATTCATTATTTACATTTTGATTACTTGTTTTAATTTTATAAAGAATATTCTTCATAATATATAAAATATAATAATTATCCAGCTACATACTTAGGTTGAAGAAGGGCATCAATCTTGTGGATATAATTATCACTCGCGGGAAGATTTCCTTCAACAACATTTGCGCGTCCCTGAATAGTATCAAGAAGAACCGGCAAATAACTATAATATAGCGCATTTAAGAGTCCTAAATTCACATTATTCGCCATAGTAAGTCCAGTTCCGGGAATGAGTTGACCCGTAGTAAGGGCTTTACCGTGAACGTGATATCTAAGAAAAGACCGAAGAACTACTACATTCGCTGGTACATTCAAATAATAGAGGACATAAGGGGAAGTAAGTGCAAGACCTTTGTTAGTAGGGGCAAAAATAGTTTTATCATCATACGCAGTAAATTCGGCTTGGAGACCTGCTTTATCAACGAGGTCTTTGAATAAAGAGAGTTGTGGGTCCTGTTGAAGAAATTGATAGACATTTAAACTACAAGTCGTCATTATAAATATCTAAAAGAAAAAAATATTAGATATATTATTTAGTAATCATCACTATTTTAAAAATAGATTGATATTTGAACGCATTTTGATTCGAACCCATTTTTCTGATAAAAGCCCAGAAGTTCAGACTTACAGTCCCCAATTAATTTATAACATCCCCTCTCCTTCGCAATCTTTATTATTCTATCAATAATAAACTTCCCCAGACCATATTTTCGGTAATCTTTATCAACAACAACATCCTCTAAATGTCCAACTATCCCACATTCATGAATAATCTTCTGTTCTAATAATAAAGAAACGGACGCGATTATTTTTCCCTCAAATTCAACAACCCACACTTCGGCACCAATTTTATCGAAAGTAGTCTCATATTTTTCTTTTGAAATATCCCCAACTGTTGTAAGTTGCTTTAATAATTCTAAATAGTTCTTATCATAATCTGCTTTTTCCAAACGACGAAAATTTAGTAAATCTAAATTATCCATTGTAGTATAAAAATAATATATATAATAATTATTATGACATCAAATGAATTTAGTAAATTTTTCGAAGAGCCCAATACAAATATTGTAATTGAAACGCAGGAGCAGCTCGACGATATTCAAATAGACGATGATATTGTATATGAGATTGATGTTTACAATAATTTTATGGCGAGTCTACCGATATATGAGCAAAACAACAAAAAAATACAGGAGAAATATATTAAACTTTCGCGCCACTTAATACATCTAAAAAATGAGGCCAAAAAAACGGACATCGATGACTTAGATGACTACTCTGACCTCCGTAAAATATATAATAAAGAGTTCCAAGTTGACTGGATTTTTCCAGTAGTATTAGATAAGAAGAAAATATATAAAAAAGTAGATATCGATGATGAATTACAAGATGAAACTCTTATGGATGAATATGTTCAATCTACCAGTGATAAAGGAATCCAGTATGAGGACTTCATCGAGGAGCTAAATAAGAACATTCAATATCAAGATGAATTCAAGAGAGATAAGCTCTCATTTAAGTCATATCGCAAATTAACATATGACATTCAAGAGCCATATATTATTAAAACAGATATCAAGAAAAAAGAAGTCGGTTTCCACGTATATATGAACCAATATGCCCAGCTTCTCCGCTATTTCAATATTGACAATAAATTCTGGCAAACATATAATGTAGAAGGCCCCGATAAATTTTCATATGAGCAGTTCGATATGGATGGTAAATTTATTGGAACCAACATGACCCAGCTCAATAATGGTGCCTATATTAATATAATTGGTTTTCTTATTCTTTCAAATGATCAATCAACTATTTTAGATGCCTTAAATGGAAGCCCATTTATTGACCGGATTCGCATGATTGGGTCTGCGACTAAAATTAAAAAAAATAGTTCCGCAATTGTGGAAATGAAAGTGCACGGCCTGAAAAATGGGGATAAAATTATGATTGATAATAGCGACAGCGAACCATCAATTAATGGTGAATTTTCAGTAAAAATAATAAATGATAATGAGTTCATGGTTCCTGTTAATCTATCCGATGGGAAAGAAGGGACAACCGCAAATATATATGCGATGACCCACTTAAATATGGACAGAATTGACCTCAAACTCGATGATGACTATTCTGGTAAATTAAATAAAAGAGCAACTCTTTATATTTTTCCAGAGAAGAACATTGAAGAAGAAGATTGGAAGAAAATGTGTAAGAAGGTTATTCCAAGTTTGTCGACAATTGTTGATTCAGAGAAAGAGCTAAAAACCGCAAAAACAATTGATCAAGTAAATTCTATCCTGAAAAAATTCAATATCGAATTTAATAATTTAAATTATGATAACTATTTTAAGATAACCGAAATATTTGATGAACAATATCTTACTGCGCGAGAAGAGAAGAAGAGTGATGATTTATTTATCAAAAAAATAAGCGAGATCCGCAATAAGTTAGTCCAAATAAGCGTAAAAGAAGATATTTTATTTGGAGATAAATATTTGTATCATAAAGAAGTCATCTCCTATTATGGTTCATATCCACAGACCGATATGGACAGTGTGGCATCCCGCTATAATTGGCTACTAAAATCACCAGATTACGGTAAATTATATTTCCTGATTGTTGAAAATGAAAAAATATCTGCATATAAAGAAACCACTACGAGTGATATTGAAAAAAGGAAAAAAGACCTGAAAGCTCAAATTGAAGACATTGAGAAACAGTTGAAAAAAATAGATGATAAGTCATGTGAAAAGAGGAAAATTACACCAGTAGTCATATATTCATCATTCAACAAATTATTTGAAGATAATGGAAAGATAACCCAATTCAAAAAAGGGGATTATGCGCTGATTGAAAGTAAGAAGTCCCACGAGAATGGAATGATATATGAGTGGAATGGGATGAACTGGATACAAAATGCGTTTATTGAATCCGTGGATGACCTATGCTTGTTCGATGTCCAAAAAATAAATAACTTCGACATCGAAAAACTGAAATGTCTTTTTAAAACGTCGTGTAAGAGCAAAAATAAAATCCGGTTGGAACGCAAGGTCGATCTCTTTAAAGAAGAAATCGATTACATTGATATGATTACAAAGCCAGACATTGAGAGAAAAATAAAAGATGAAATCCAGAATGCAAAGTTGAGGCTCCAAATTTATATGCGAAAAATCGTGGATACTAAGCAAACGGAAACAATCGAAATATTTGTTGAGGATATGGATGAATTGTATTTGGACATTCTTAAAATTGATGATATGGATACCCGCGACTATTATCGCAATCTTTTAATAAAGAAGGATGGTATATTAATTGGTAAGGACATTTATAGTATAAGAACAAAGAAGAAAATCTGTTGTGGACATTACTATTATTTTTTAAGAATGAATGAGGGAACCGCCTCAAATTATAACAAGATGATGAATGATATGATTGCTATTTATGGCACGAATGAGGAAAATGGAATGATATATTGTAGCCACGATGGTCGCCCCCTTACATTAGTAGATTATGACACCGCAGAAGGCCTAAGTAAATCAACTGGTGAAGTCGATAAACAGCGCGAAACCATCATATCCGAAGAGGATAAACTAAAAGAGGAGATTATGGAATCAATTATTCAGACTGATGTCGAACATGATACATTCGATTGCTCTGGAACGGACCTTCGCAAAGAGCTGACTAAAATGGGCTTTAAAATAGAGGATATTGCGAAGGCGAAAGATATCTGTTTGAAGTTGAATACAATTAATTCTAAAACTGGAATCGTTCTAAAAAAGAGTGTATTCATATCTATGATTTCTGATATATTACAGTTTCTACAAAAAATACCGGATCAAACCAAATTTAAGCAGATGGAACTCATTAAAATGAAAGAGATGGGCGTCGATATGAAGTCAGTCGATACAAAACTTATTGCGGAGAGATATAGTAATCTTATGATAATCAAAAAGTGTAGTTATATTGGGGCACGTCTATTGATAACATATGAAACTCTAATTCCATTTCAATCTCCAATTGGAAAAAGAACAGGTGTCATTTTTGAGGAATTTAGTCCAGAATATCTTGCCTTACTCATCGAGGAGTCCCGCATTATGCCCATAGTTAAAACAGGTAAGAATGGAAATGCAATAACAATATATCTTCCCCTTGGTAAAATAAAAGACGAAATAATGAAGGCAATGAAAGATATGGAATATCTACCGAACATTAAAAAACTCCGGAAAGAAAAGAAAGATTATGAGCGAAAGAAAGTTATCTCCACAGAAGAAAAAGATGATATTCGTAAGAAAAAAGTCCAAATTGCAGAATCTCCTGCCGTATCTGATAAATACATGAAAGAAGTAGAAAAAGCCAAAAAATACAGCGATTTTCATAAATTCCAGATGGATCTGAAAGAGAGACAAGTATTTATAGCGCAAGAAATCATAAATGCCATCAATGAGGCCGTTAGCACATCCCCCAATAAAGAAATAGAAAATCCAAAGACAATGGAATACAGTGGCCTACAAGAGGAAGTCTCCCCCGACCGCAATTATTATTCCTACATTTCCGATAAAACGAAGAAGAATATAGACAAACTTCTCGAAGAATCTCGTGATAATATGTATTATACACACCTCTTCTTAAACACCGGCTGTCTTATGAAGCACTTCACCCAGAAAAATAGGAAATTCGAAGTTAAAACACGAAATCTTGGGGTTGATAGCCAAGAATTTCGTAAAAAAATATTTTTTATATATATCCAATCAGGCGTATTCAAAGGAGAACTCCATCAATATGAAAAAGATGTCTGCATTCTCACCGGAGAAACGAAGAATGAAATCCTTCAAAAAGAATACACTGATGCTGACGTAAATGAGTTGCTTCAATTCATCATCAAGAAGAAAATGACAAAACTCTATATGGGAGGGTCTACAGAAGACATAGACCAAATGACAAAAATGGAAACGGACCTTATTGACGAAATTGACCTCGACGAATTAAAAAAGGAATCCGATAAAAATTTACAGAGGACTATTAATCTCTTCGTAGAAAAGTTCATCCGGTTCTTGAATAAGAGTGGGAATAAATCATTTGTTAGTGAGTTGCGGGAGCGGATAGCAGGCCTCGGAACATATAAAAAGCGGAATGAAGATTTACGGATTCATATGGATGATAATCCAAACACACAAACACGAGATATTATTGAGTTCGAGAATAATATACATCGCGAAAGAATACATCACCTAAAAATAATAATAAACCAATATTTTCGCAGGTATATTTCAATAATTTCAAATGAGTATGATGTCGTCGAGAATATTAAGGAGATTCCTGATATAGAGTCTGAGTTCTCTATTGAAATCCAGAAATATATATATGACCGCGAATATTTTCTCAAAAAATATATTATTAAAAGGGATCGCGACTTATTCCAAAAATTAGAATTTGATATTTCATCAAAAGTTATATCTAATATAACTGCGAATCCAGATGAGTGGGATAAATCATACACAAAAATAGATAAAATAGTTGAGTTTAATCTCAAAAATCTGGTTAATTCATTAATGTATATTCTGATGCGCAATTTGGAGAGGTTTATTTCTTCAAACTATGACAGTGGCGACATCGAAAAGAACAAAATAATTTCACAATTTATAATGGATATATTCGATTTAATTCGCGCTGATTATGAGAAAATGGATGTAGTAGACGGCGTTTTAATCGAAGGAGATTTTCGAACTAAGGAGGCGATTGAATTAGATGAAGATGATAAGAAAGGCGAATTAATTATGGTAAGTAAACGAGATGAAGATGATGAGAAGGATAAAGAGAAGGATTTAATAGGAATTCGAGATAAATTTATATCTGAATATAAAAAAGATAATGAGAAGGACCCAACTGAGAATGAGATTATGGATTATTTAGATAATTATGAAAAGGAAGAAGATAATAATAGTCAAGATGAAGAGGCTGATGAAGAAAATATTATATCTGATGATACAATTGATGTTGGAGGTAATTATGGAGAAAAACCACAGGGAGGTGAAGGTGGTGAATACGATGATTTTTAATTTCTATATATAAAATAATGAATTTTTATTATTTTATTGGACTAATTATTTTATTAATAGTCATCTATTTATTACGATATAATACAATTGAGACATTCGATATTAAATATCACGATGTTGTTGGAAACCTTTTTCAAGACTATCGTTTCCAAAAATACGGTCAAAATTCAAATAAGACTTGGAAGGAACTTCCGAATGCTTCCAATGCGCCAATTGTTCAATCATATGGTTCCAGCTTCAATGATATGTATAAAATGAACCAATATATTTTCAATGATTTTGAGAAAAAACAGCTTGATGAGTTTGTTAAAAAAAACAGTTCTGCGCAAATTAATACAGATACAGAAGTATTGAAAATTTATACACCATTCGATATCCAGAATATTAATAAGACAACATGGGTTGATAATTATAATTGGGATCCAAATTATGTTCTTTATCAAAAATATCCAGAGTCCTCATTTAAAGAAGTTAATGAAATAAATATGAAATTCATTAATTTATTCAATATGTTTTGGTTCAAATTCATAGATAATTATATCAAACGGAAAGTCATGATTGAAAAACCATTTTTCATATTAAAATATCGGCTTGTGAATGTATATGAATATAAAGGGGATCGAATATTTGAGATTGTTTTAGTAATAACGCGCGATGATGGATTTCTGGCATTTGAGTTTTTCCTTCAAGGCTATAAGAATAAATTATATATTGAATATATCGCAAATTATTCACTAGACCAAATATTATTAAGGAAGAGTCTTAATAAGGATAATGATACTTATTATAACTTAAATCCACTATGGGCAAATGATACAATACTTCCATCTTCCGCAGTGGATGGTATATTAAAAGATGAAAAGGAGAAAGCAAGAAAAACAATGGATATGTTAGATAATACTAATATTTGTTTTACTTATGATAAAGATTCTACATCCCCAAAAAGTGTTCCAATTTACGCTATTAATCGAAATGACTGTCATAGTAAATATACGATGATTGGATATAAAAAACCAAGTGGTGTTTGGGATTCTCCATGTTCTAAGGATGATGACTGTCCCTTTTATAAGCAAAATAAAAATTATAAAAATGAGTCTGGAAAATGTATACGGGGGACTTGTGAACTTCCATTAAATATGGAAAATCTTGGGTATCATTATTATATCAATGAACCAAATGTCCGCCCGTTATGTTATAACTGCAATACTAAAAAATGGCTTCCAAATACAGAACCCTCGTTTTGCTGTGAGGAACAAAAAGATAAGAAGAAATATCCACATTTAGATGGGCCAGATTATGCCTTTAAAAACGATGTACTTGCACGAACAAATGAATATAAACAGAAAAATTGCCGGATGAAAAAAAAATATTCGAATATATTTGAGGATTCTGATACATGGGAGATAAAATGCAATGGTGATTATCTTGATTCATATTATATTTCAAATTAGTCTCCATCTCCAATTATTCGTGCTCCTTCAATTCGTTCTGGCGTGCATTTCGCATTTCCTACATAATATTTACATAAATCATCTGAGTAAGTTGTATTTATACTAATATTATTATAAAATAGTTTAGCTCCAATATTAACTGGAATATATTGATTATTCGCAATGTCCGGAAATGACAAATAATTATATTGATTTTTTATAACATAATCGGACTTATTTATAGTATTTAAGTTAGAAACAATTGATTTAACAATATTAAATATAAATTTGGGACTCGCATTTTTATTACATACCATAATTTCCGGATATTTATAAGAGGTAATATTTGGACGAAATTTATTAAAATATAAATTTTTTACTTTTATTGGAAGATAATTTTTTGGTAGATTATTTTGGTCCAAGAAAACCTTTGAAGCATAAGGGCGCATCTGTAAAAAAATGTTTTCATTTATATCCTCAATTGGAATCAATATTATTTTATTACCTAAGTTCATTTCAATTATTTTATTCAATTTTTCACTTGGAAATAAATCCGTAAATACCATACCATCAATTTCTCCATTAATTAGTTTTTTAAATGATGTATCAACATCATAATTAAATATTTTATCTGGGGATATCTTAAATTTATTAGTTAAATTCTCAATTATATTTTTACCAAAAATATATTCATCTGTATCTTCTGGACCAATATTAATTCTTTTTTTATCGATTTCATTTAATCGAGATATATTTGATGAACTATTTACAATAAAGAATAAAAAACGATAATTTGTATAAATAACGAAATTTATATTTTTTAATTTATCTATATTTTCGTTTATTTTATTTACAATGAAAGGAGAACTAAATATAGCGGTATTTATTGGATTATCACTAACTTCTTCCAGAGCATTTTTTATATTCTGAATAAATATTCGTTTTATTCTTAAACTTTTAAGAATATTCTTGAACAAAAAATCATAATACATATTTGTTTCTTTAATGTTTACAATAAGAGTATCAAATGTATTATATTCTAAATAATTAAGTTCTAAATTAGAGGTTATATATGGAGGCGTTGATTCAATTAATTCACCGGTCGATTTATTATAATATGGAAGAAACCACGTTATAAAATTCTCTTTATACTTTGGAGAATATATGAAAAATACATATATTAAGATAATAATTATTGTTTTAATCATTAGTATATAGACTGATTATTTTTTTCTATAAAAATATATGAAAATATTTAATTTAGAAAACCCGATAAGGAATTCAATTCTCATTTATATTATATTTATTGTTATATTCATTGTTTTCTTTCAAAATAAAAAAGATATCCAAGATAAGAAATATATTCTTCCAGTTGTTGTTATTACAATTAGTATTATAATTTACTATATATTCAAATTATTACAATTTTATTTTACATAAATTTACTTTTTCGGAAATTATATATATTTTTTTTATATATAAAGTTATGTCAGATATTAAAATCATTAAAGTTTCAAATGGAGGAGGAGCAAAAGTTGATTCAAGTGGTTTTTTTATGAAACCAAAACAACCAGAACCTTCTCAACTATCACAATTTATACAAAAAGAAAATGAAAGAGAAAGAAAAACAGAAGATTATGATGATGATGATGATGATTCAGTTGATAGCATGTCTGTATCCGATGTATCTTCTGCAACTCAACAATCACATGATGAAGAATACACAAATGAATCAATGACTTCTTCTTCATTACCAGCGCAAGTACAACCTCAGAAAGTTAGTTCAATCGTAAAAGATGAAACATTGAACTCATATTTAGAGAAACCAAAAGTTGAATTACCAAAGACAGTCGCAGAATCAACACCAACATTACTTCCCGAACCAGTTCAAATGCCGGCGAATAACACAAATTTACCAGTGCAAAATAATAATAATGCTCAATCCACTACTGCTCAACCAGCAAATAATCGGAATGATTATTACAGTGATGCAGAAGAAGATGTTATTGATATGACCGATAACAAGTTATATGATATTCTTGCATCCGTTTTAGAAGATGAAGATGGCGAAAATGTAAGCGAGAACATGTCTAAAATGAATCGAAATCTTGAAAAAGTAATAACAATGTTTGAGGCATATCAACAAAATAATACAAAAGATGAATATTTATCAAAGATTAGTGAGGCAATTGAAAATCAGAACAAAATATTAACACAGATTGTTAAAGTTTTGGAAAAGCAAGAGAAACCTAATCAGGACTTGAATGTTGCTATTTTAAATGAAGAAAATGACAATGACAATGAGAAAAATAAGAAAAATAATAAAAATAATAAAAATGAGAAACCAAAGTCTTCATCTGAATTGGAATCAGATAAAGAAGAGAATACAGAGAATACAGATGATACTGAAAATATTCCAGACCCAAATATTAAAAAAGTAAAAATATCAGATAGTCTAAAACATTCTACATCCACTTCAAAAAAAGATATACCATTGAAACATCGTATTCAAATTAAGAGAAAGACCTAATTTTCCTCTTTATCACTTTCATAATCTGACTCAGATTCTGATTTTTTAACTTCTGCCAGTTGGGCTCCCGCATTCTGGAGTTTCTTCATACGCTCCTTCTCCCTTTTCTTTGCGCTCTTTGACTTAGCTTTCGGCTTTTCTTCTCCATCAACCTCCACTTCTCCGGATGTCGCCTGTAATTTCTCCTGAATTTGCGTCTTTTGAGAATTTGTTCTTCTTTGGAGGACCCCAATATTCATCTTTTGTTGAAGACGGCTCCGCAAATATTCCTTCTTCTCTTCCGGAGTCATTTTATTCAACTCTTCTTCCGTTTTAGCAGTCGAAGCATACATCATATTCAACATCTGTTTTTGTTGAGGATTCATAATATTATTAGGATTAATTTCTTTAAGCCGTTTATAAAATTGCGCAACAATGGGAATCATCTTTTTTTAATTTTTGAATTTCTTCAATCATAATTTCTGGTTCCTTCAAATCAATTTTGCGGTATAGTTCATAATATATATCTCTCACGTTAGTTGAATTGATTTGTCCGAAGATATCCTCATAAATTTGCTTATGTGTTTTATTCAATTCCCAACGCGATCCTTCTGTTAGAGAACAGATGACCATATCATTCCAATCTCGGCTATATATTGGATTATCAAAAGATTTCTGGCTTGAAATATATACAAGCCACTGTATAAATTTACACAACTCCTCATATTTTTCGTGTGGAATAAAATCGAAGAACCTTATTTCAACACCATGGTTATAATGTTTATTGAAATTGATATCCATTCCCAACTTATCGAGTCGGTTATATCCACATTTTTGATAATATTTATTATACCATCCCCACTTATTTTTTGCAACAACTATATTATCCACACTTTCTTGAAGAATCTTTCCAGTTTTCATCAGATTCGTGTCGTATGTTCCGATTCCAATGTATCGCGAAATTGCGCAACGCTGGGATGATGATGAAAATCGACCATCATACTCTGAAAATGGGTCGCATGTTCCATAAACACAAAGTAGAATCGGTTCCAAATATTGGATGAGTCTAATAAAATTCTTGTGTTTTTCAATGAAGTCGAGTTTGTTTTGAATTTTAGAATTCTTGTCCAATTTTGTTGGAAGCGTAATATTAATATGTATCGTTCCATTATTGAACATCGCCACATTGTTAATATTTGTAAGATGGACCGCAAATGGATGGTTCTTTTTCATGAAATCGATGCGCCCATATTCTTGAAAAATATTATTCTCTATAAAAACTGCGTTCAAATTATCAATAAGATTCTTTCTTGTGATCTCATGTTCTTCTAACACATCTTTTATACTCCTATTGTAAAAATCGAGAGTCATTATTTCAATTGTATCGCCATCAAATGTAAAAGTCTTATCAAAATTCATTGATAAATATTCGTTCTTCTTCTTACAAAAATCCCAGAGAGTTTCTCCATCAAAAAGAGGATTTCTTTCATTCCGTGTTGTGTATTTTGTTCTTGGTTGATTATATTGGTCCGTTAGAGTCATTGAGTGTGCGTTAAATAAGAGTGGTAATTTACCAGTATACCTAACCTTTTCAAATAATTTGAAGATATCTGATTTATAATTTGAATAATAATCGATTGAATAACGTTCTTTATTATGATTTTGAATGAATTTTAGGCGGTCGAACTCAATTTCATTTTCAAATTCTAAATAATATTCACTTTCTATACCAAAACCGAAGAATATCTCATTGGGCTTGTAATGACATTCGTATTTTTTATGTTTATCATAACAAGAAAATCCAATCGTATTTTTTATATCCATTATTATATGAAACAATTATATTTAAGAAAAGAGACAAAAGAAAATGAGCATCGGACTCCACTTACTCCGCAAGATTGCGCAACTCTTATCGAAAATAATTACAAAATACAATTTGAACCATCATCGACTCGCTGTTATAAAGATGAAGAATACTTACGTGCTGGTTGTATCCCTACCTCCATCGACGAAATGGACAGTCGCGCCATTATTATGGGACTCAAAGAGTTTGATATGACGAATACGGCTCTACTTAATAAAAAACACTTCTATTTTTCACACGCATTTAAGGGACAAGAGAACTCGCACACCATTATAAATAGCTTCCAAGAAAATGGAGGACATATCTACGATTATGAATATATTGTTGATGAAAATGGACGGCGCGTTATCGCATTCGGCTACTGGGCCGGATTTGCTGGAATGTATCTCGGCCTATTACAATATGCGGACCGCAGGGTAAGAGAACTCGCGCCAACTTCCGCTTCCAAAATACGCGACGTATTGCGCGAATACAAGGCCAAACCGAAGATAACAATTTGTGGGGCTCGGGGAAGATGTGGGCGCGGTTGCTTGGAGTTGCTAAAACTTGTGGATATAACCCCACACATTTGCGAAAAAGGGGAGTGTATTCCAGAGGACACCGAAATCTTCATCAACGCAATATACTTATCTCCGGATTCAACTGCGGTTTTCTTTGATGACGTGAGCATCGTGAATTATAAGAGGTTGCGAGTAATTGTTGATATAAGTTGCGACATCCACGCAAAGAACAACCCAATAAAATTAGATTATCCAAATGGTTGGCTAACTAAATATACAAAATATACAATTATATGTATTGATAATCTACCGTCGCTATTACCAAAGGATTCAAGCGAGGAATTTTCTAAAAAACTGACTGAACTATTTTTATCGGGGGCGATAGATGAGTTTATGAAAACATTCCGATATATTCAAGTGTGATTAGGTTAGTAGTTTTTAATCATTTCTTAGTGCGGCGAGTCTTGCTTCAAGATTTGATGTATTTGTATTTTTTTGATTCATTATATGTCTGAATTCTGTATGTCCTGCCTCATTATTTAAATTTGGGTTTTTTTGGATTATTAATTGTCTCTCTGCATCTGCTGCTTCAGTATTTGAATTTACAGTTTTTTTTCCACGTCTTCCGAAAGGTTTCATTAATGAAGAACTTTGATTTGCTGGACCAGCATTTGCAGTTAATCGATTATTCATTAGATGTCTACGTCTTCCGAAAGGTTTCATTAATGAAAAACTTTGATTTGCTGGACCAGCATTTGCAGTTAATCGATCACGCATTAATATTTTTAAACTATTTAAATCATTATTTACATTTTCTGGAACAGCAGCATGTTCTTTTTTTTTATTTTTATGTTTTTTTCCAAATGTTTTCATTAATAAAGAACCATTATTTGCAGGACCAGCATTTGCAGGTCCAGGTCCAGCACTTGCGGTTTCTCGATTTATCATTAATTTTCTCAAAGATCTTAAATCATTATTTACATTTTCTGGAACAGCAGCATGTTCTTTTTTTTTATTTTTATGTTTTTTTCCAAATGTTTTCATTAATAAAGAACCATTATTTGCAGGATCAGCATTTGCAGGTCCAGGTCCAGCACTTGCGGTTTCTCGATTTATCATTAATTTTCTCAAAGATCTTAAATCATTATTTACATTTTCTGGAACAGCAGCATGTTCTTTTTTTTTATTTTTATGTTTTTTTCCAAATGTTTTCATTAATAAAGAACCATTATTTGCAGGATCAGCATTTGCAGGTCCAGGTCCAGCACTTGCGGTTTCTCGATTTATCATTAATTTTCTCAAAGATCTTAAATCATTATTTGAATTTTTTAGACGAGATTGTGCTTTTTCTTGATTATTCATTAATTTAATTCCTTTTGCGATTTCATCTCTCTCTTTCTTAGAATATTCATCGAAGTTTTTATCTGCTGCATTTTTTAATTCGCTTCTTGTTTTTTCTAAAAATTCATTTGTTTTACGAACATTTTTCAATATTTCTCGTTCAATTTCTCGAATTATTCTTCTAAGAAACATAATAAATTTATTCCAATAATTATAAAAATTCGTAGTTATTCCTGTTTTTTGTTTTAATAGTAAATTATGATCAATACAAAAAGACATTTCAGCTACATGAATATTCATATCATCCGAAGATAAACAATGAAAAAGAGGATATTGTTGATTACTATAATTTACATGACCCAAAGGATTTCTTCGTAATATTAAAATATCTCTTAGAATATCACATTTATTTTGATTACGACTAATTCCTAAAAATATATATGTATTTTCTAATATATGATATTTATCATTTAATTCTTTCATTTCACCACGAAATCCTTGTTCTTCACGACATTTTTCAAGTATATTTAATATTTTTTTAGATATATTTATTCTTAATTTATTTTCTGCTTCTTCACCTCCTTTTTGTAAATATTTCTTTCGTTTATCTTTTTCTAATAAACCCATATAATTTATTAGAAAATAATCTTGTCATTTATCTATGAATAAACAACCGAATGAATTCCGGCGTATCATCTAATAATGCCATATCCACATATAAATGATCTCTATATTTATTACTCATCTCACGATAATATCTAAGAACAAACCCATATGAAACTGTCCGAGTTAAATTCTTACCAGCAGTTGATAAAGCATAATAATAGTTTTTCCTATTATTCACATAAAAATTATAATTATAATATGCAGCCCTTGTGATAAAATAATCGGAGTCCGCACCATATCGGCTATTATGATAATATCCCATGTAATTAAATAAGCGCCGATAACAAGTAAAAAGGACTTTATTATTAATCTCATTTCTTTTAACTATATTATCCGGATGTCCTTCATAAAATAAACGCGTAAAATTAGTCCCATATCCCCAGTATCTAAATTCATTTTGATTCTCTTTTTCTAACTTTCTAATCTCAAAACTAAATTTGTCTGGATGAATCGTATCATCTCCATCAACATTCGCAATATAATATCCATTCGACATCAATACACCCTTATTTCTTCCATAAAAAGTCCCCTCATTTTTATCATTGATATATAATTTAACTAATGGATTCGTCCCATATAAATTTTTAATAATTTCGACTGACTTGTCAGTTGAGAAATCATCAATAATAATAATTTCAATATCTTTATACGTACTTTTCAAAATTGAATCAATTGTATTTTTTATTGTCAGTTCATTATTATAATTTGGAATAACAACTGAAAGAAGACGACTACTCATCTTCTCATACTTTTTCTCAATCGATTTTTTAAATAGTTTAATAATAGTTTCAACAAATAAATCAACTTTTTTTATTGTATTATCAACCAATTTTATATATATTGTTTTATCATTCCATATATAAGTTGCCCCATTATGATTAAATATTCTAACAAAAAAATACGACTCACTAAATTTTTTTCTTAATATATCAATCGTATTTTTATCTAACATAAATTAATATATATTATTTTTCAATCTCACTCTCATAAATATTGAGTGTCCTCGCAGATGGATCAATTGTTTCCCCTGACCACATTGGCATCCAATACCTCGGAATCCATTTTTCATTATTGTAAAAAGCTTCATATATTTGTCGATAATACATTTCCTCCTTTGTTCTAGGGGTGCAATGAACACATTTGTTCGTAAATTTTTCGAATGATTCTTGACTAATAATGGATGATGCCATTATTTTCAATTTATCCAACCAATTATTTTTAACACTACTCACCCCATCGCTAAAAGCCTCCTTCCTCCTCCATAAAATTTCATCCGGCAAAAGTCCACTATTTTGAAATGACCTGCGAATCAAATACTTCTCCACTCCATTTCTTGGGCACACCTTCCGAGAAGAAAGGCTACTAATCAATTTCATAAAGTCCTTGTCCAAAAATGGGACCCGCAATTCCAATCCATGACCCGCGGTCGTCCTATCCGCCCTCAATACATCATACATATACAACTGATTCATTAGTCGAAATGATTCATCTGTCCCTAATGCTGGACTCGGTTGTCTGTGAAAATAGAGATATCCCTGACATAACTCATCCGCTCCCTCCCCGCTAAAAATAACGACATCCTCCGTTTTTTGACTGATATATTCAGATAACAGAAACATACCAATACTCGCACGAATAGTGGTAGTGTCCCATGTCTCTAACTGCATAATAATTTCTGGAATCCTCTTCTCAATATCCTTGAAATTCATAATGACCTCGTGATGATTAGACCCAATATGTTTCGCAACGACCCGCGCATTCTCCAAATCAGGGGAACCCTTGAATCCGATGCTATATGTATTCACACACTTTCCATTCTTTTTCATTTCCTCCTGAACAATTGCGGCCACAAGACTACTGTCCAGTCCACCACTAAGCAAACAACCAATTGGGCGCTCTGATAAGAGCCTTTTTAAAACAGCCTTCCTGAAAACCTTCTCAACTACATGATAAATACTACTATCGCTCACTAATGAAAGATATGGATTCGGGCTCACATCCCGAAAATCATTAATCATAAAGAAGCGCTCGACCCGACCATTCATATAATAACTCCCCGCGGGAAATGGAATTACATCCATCAACTCGCATATTCCTTTTCCTTCACTACAAAAAGAAATCTGATTTTTATCGACTCCGTAAAATAGTGGACGAACGCCAATTGGATCACGTCCCGCATAAACACTTCCATCCTCCTCATCATATATAACAAATGCGAAAACACCATCCAATAAATTAATCATCTTCTCTAATCCAAGTTTCTCAAATAGAGGATAAATAACCGCGCAATCACTCTCGCCCTCTTCGAGCTCTAACTCATATTTCTCATTGAGGTCTATATAATTATAAATCTCGCCATTACAGACTACATAAACGTGGGATCCACTCTCTTTTTCATAAATAAATGGTTGGTCTCCCATCTCAGTCAGTCCATTAATAGCCAGACGATGAAATCCTATAAATGTATTATCACCTAAAATCTTAGATACCGATTTATCAGGACCTCTATGTTTTATCCGATTAAAATATGTCATCATTCTATCAATATCGATCTTCTGACCGGATAAATATTTATAAAAAAATATACCACACATGTTTTATAATAAATAATTAATCTTTAAGCTATTTTGGGCAACAATATTTTATATTTGAACTATATACGCTTGAAAAAAATCCGCGCCCAATTAAACTTGCGATAACACCATAGAATAGACTGTGGAATATATTGAAACGATAATAACATTCTGGAGCAGGAAAATTCTTATTTTGTTTAATACGATGCGATGATTTAATTTCTTTTAATGATGTCTTAAACATTTCAAAATTATCTTTCGGAATTTCCGATGTGTTTGTTATAATGTTTCCAAAAAAGCGGGATAAAATTCGTAAAATACCAGTCTTCTTTAATATGAAATCTATCATTGCAAATACGAACATAAATACAGGTATCATCATACCAAACATCGGGGATATTCCATTAATATTAATAACGCAAAAAACAATTAGCATGACTATTAATATAATATTTGAAGTCATGAGTTTGTAATTTGATGCGTCAAATGATGAAAATCTAAAAACTTGAACAAAAAGGAAATTAAGCCCTTTTACTAGATAAGGCATAACATAAATTAATATGAGAGGAATGAAAATCATGACGAATGTTAGAACACCTACTCCTCTATTTGGAGTTCCACAATATGATGTTGAAATTGGATTAATGAAAAGAGCTATTAAAACCGTTAGAAAATATGTCATAAAGATTGCGCTTGTAGCAATCATATTCCAATTTGATAAATTATCATAATCGCGGTTTAACTCTTGCTCGGGGAATAATCTATCAAATGCACAATTAACTTTTTTAAATTCGCTATCTCGGAGACCTTCTTTAAATGAATTTAAAAACTCTTTAAATGCAGATGGTTCATTTATATTGTTTATTGAAATTGTATTCGGAGGTACAAATACTTTATTATTTTCTCCTCCATTATGTGTTTTCTTGTTTTCATATATATCAATATTTTTCGCTTTTTGAAAAATAAGATATTCCGTATTTTTTTCAACAACAATCCCACTTATATATTTAAAATAATAAAAACCACTGATTATTGCAGTAATAAATGTAATCTGATTCATTAATCCAACAGAAATATTCGTATCATATGGATTGAAATCTTCTCCTCCAATCAATTTCTTTTTCATAATAACAGTTTCATTATTTCTTATAACTGTTCCATCTGGTTTATATATTCGTCCTTCTAAATCAGTAATTGAATACGATTCATCAATAATAAAACCATATTTTTTCTTTATAAGCGTCCGGAGATGATAAACTGATATAAAATCATCAATTATAATCTCATATTTTGTATTATTATAAATAAATTTCATTATTTATTTATAGTAAGAATTAAAATCCAACTGGGATAAACATAAAAATTAAAAAGAAAATAATGAATAATAATGTCATTGGGAATGCAGTCGCAACACCATTCTCTAATATTGTAAAAATACAATCTACAACTACCATTTTAGTTCTATCACTTTCACCCATTTTTAAATTCCCAGTAATTTTTGTATAATATTCAAGAACTTTTTCTGCTTTTTCTAATTTTTCTTTAAATGTGTTTCCGTCAATATTTGTAGGAAGTGGATTTGCTTTTTCTTGTTTTTTTTTAAGTTCATTTATATAAGTTTGAATATCAGTCAGAATACTATTTATACTGGCTATATTTTGCTCAACTAACTCTTTTTGTTGATCAGTTGCATCACATATATCAAATAGAAATACTACTTTTGAAAAAACATATAATATACTTTGATAAATTGAGCGTGTTATATATACATACGCATTCTCTTTCCTTGAAGTTTCTTTTCTTAGAAGTATATCAAGGCTATTTTTTAATGGTGTTCCATCAGTTGGGTCTAATTGATATTCACCTTTTTCAAATTCTTCAACGCGAAAGAGTAAATCCAATATAGGTTTAAATCCATATTTTTCAGATGTTATTCTATATTCTGGATTAATCATGAACATTTTGTAAAAATCAATGTAATTTTTCAAGCTATCTTCAATAAGATATGAATATTCAGAAATCATACTAATTGCAGTTGTTAATAATTCAGCGACCATAACCATTGTTCCGGACCCAGGCATCATTCTAATAAAAAAATTACGGGCCCTATTTAATAAATTAAAACATCCCGAAAGAATACCACCTAAGAAACTCGGAAAAAAAGGGGTTAATATTCTTTTAATAAAAGTAGGCGAATTTGCGAATGCGTATATTAATGTCATGAACATCGTCATAAACATCGCGAGTGTCGAACTGTTCTTAAAAGCCTGACAGATATTTGCTCCCCAATAAGCCTTATATAATTCGTAAGTACACGCGAATGTTAAAAAATACATCGCAATTGATATAATTCCAAAATCAAAAATGAATCCTAGAAAAGGAATACCAGTCTCTTTCATAAAATCCATTAAACTATTCACCCAATTATTTGGGTCTATCCAAAGTTTAATTAAATCAACTAATACTACAATTGATTTCATTATAATATTTGACATAATGAAGGATATAAACGGAATTAATCCTGATAAAAGTATACCTACATAAACTAAAAGTAAAATTACATATCCAAATATCTGTCCTCCTGTTAATCCACCTCCCCGATTCTTTTTAACCACTTTTACTTTATCATGTTTCTTAATATTGTATTCGAATAAGGTCTTATTATCTTCCAACTGTTTCCCATTAAAATAAATATTTATATCATCGATACCAATCTCTTTTTTTAATGAATAAACAGATATTAAATTATTTTTTATTGTTATATACATAATAAATTATATATTTTTTTATTATTACATAAAAACTAATATCTATTATATTATTAATGTTTACATATTTAAAATATTTAGAAGATAATTTAAACAATAAATATTTAAAAGAATTTGAAGAATATCGCAAGTATCTAAAAATATATTATTCCGAAAATTCAAAATGTCCAGTTGATTCTAAAACACTTCTTCTTAAAAAAGAAACGACAACTGAGTATGAAATGTGGTGTAAATCTAAAACAAGTAAAGATTGGAAAATTATAATTAAAAAGCCAAAAGTATATAACCTAAATATTAAATTAAATGAACTAAATATAATATATAAAAATAAACTATTATTATTTAAGCAAAAATTAAGAGAAAATTTAGAATCACCAGTTTATATACCAGAAAAAGATAAAGAAATGGAATCTGAATTAAAAGAACTAAAAAAATACGAGAATGAAATTGAATCTATTAAAGAATTATTTGAAAGGCAAGAAGAAAATAAAAAAGAACTTTATTCAAAAAGGCAGGACCAATTGAAAAAACTCCTCGAAATTAAAATTAAGAAGAAGGATATATTTCGATTATGTGAGCAGATTGATGGCGATATTCGTAAGCAGTTTATTGAAATTGCGAAAAATGAGAAAAAAGTTGACCAAGAGAGGGTTAAGCAAATTGCAAAAACTACACAAATTACACAGTCAAATGTAAAAAATTGGATAGATTATTATAAATTAAATATTGAGTATGTAGCAGAAATAATTGAATTAAACAAATTTAATGATGAAATATTTCAATTAACTGAGAAATATAATTATATAAATAGCAATTATGTAATAGAACCACCAATTATTACGAGCGATAAGAAGGTTAAAATTGAAGAAGATGAAGAGGAATCCACTGACTCCAAAAAAAGAATAAAAATGAAAAAATAATATATGATTTAACAATATGTTAAGTGAATATTTCGATCCATTATTTTTTTTCATTGCTCTTTCAATTGGAATGTTTGTAGTTTATATAACTACACCTGTCCCAGAAATTATATATAAATATCCAACACCAAATAATTCAGTCATTTATCAAGACCATGTCCAGAATTGTTATCAGTATATTTCAAAAGAGGTTCCCTGTAAAGGAGAAATAACTGATATTCCAGTCCAACACGTGGATTTAGAAGAGAAATCGAAAGAAAGCATTATTACACAATTTGGTAAAATGATTAAACAAAATGTTTGATTATAATATAAAGAATGCTCGATTTTTTAAAAGAGAGGCCTTTTGTAATATTAATATCAATTCTTTGGGGGCTTGGATTAAGTTGTATGTTTAGACAAGCTTGTATTGGGCGAGATTGTATTGTTATTAGAGCTCCGAATCCATCCAAAATAAATAATAAAGTATTTAAGGGACCGAATTCAAAATGCTATATGTATTTACCAGAATCTACGATATGTAGCAATAATCCAATTCAAGCGTAATAATTTATATTTAAAAATATTTTTTTAAATATGGAATCAGACCCGAAGGCGACACCAATTAATGCTTTACCAAAAAGCAATCTAACGCAAGAGGACGACCAACAATTCATTCAAAACATTCTCAATCAGATGAAGGGGGATAGTCAGGAGTCAGAGCAAAATTATCAACAGGCTCAACAGAAATATAATAATCAGCAGTTTGGACACAGTCCAGCGGAGCAACATGAAAGAAATCAAGAACAAATCCAAGGGCAATATGAACAAGAGGAGCAATATGAATATGAAGAGGAACCAGTTAAGCAGACATTTGGAGATAAATTGAAACGCGCAATAAAGGGACCTTTACTGTTTTTTATTTTATATGTATTGCTATGTTTCCCATTTGTTCGTGTATTTATATCGAATCAGATCGCGCGTTTTACTGAGAATGAGTATTTTCATGTATATGGTGCGACAGTTCTTCTGGGATTAATCGGAGGAGTTATATTTTATTTAGTTTCTAGTTTTCTTTTCTAAAATATATATTATATGAGAGACACATATATTTCTTTACAAGGTTTAGTAATTGCTTTTTTAATTGTAATACTTTTATTTATTCCGATTCCAGTAATTGGTAGATTTATATGTTTATGGATTCTATTTGTGATAATTTGTAATTTAGTATCTGGCGACATATTATTTTCACTATTTATTTCAACATTTTTTGTTATACTATTTTTTCTATATTTAGGACCGAAGAAAACCATTTCCAATTCAAAAAATACAGTCGAGAATTTTGATGGTGGAGAAGGAGAATCTAATGATAAATTAGATACTGAAATGGAGGTTGCGGAGAAGGCTCCAGAGAAGGCCCCAGAAAAAGAACTAAAAGATATGAATCCAACACAGTTGAATAATATTGTTGACAAATTAAATGTTAGTGTTGGTCCAGCAAAAGATGATGATGACGATTTATTTGGGAAAATAGATATCGGAGATTATGATGATGAAGACAGTGATGAAGATAGCGATGAAGATGAAGATGAAGATAAAATGGAGAAGAAAGTCGGAAAAACAACTTCCAGTTCTAAAAAAGCGTATAAGGCCCAAAAGCAATTATACGACTTGAATAATACGGCGAACGCTTTACATAAAACTCTGACGCGGATGGCCCCAACTCTTGAAAAAGGTCAAAAAATTATTGACATGGTTGGAAAAATGGGAATCCAGAAATATTTATAAAAATTATTTTATATTTATAATATAAAATAATGAAAAATGCGAAAATTGTTTCAAGTGTCGCTTCAAATAAACCAGATGGATTAAGTATTTCTTTAATCATCATTCTTGTTCTTATTATTGTTGCTTGTATCTTATGGTACATGTTTTATAAACCGAATAAGATTGTTCGTCAACCAATTGAAGAATTCGATAATGGAACAAAAAATGAAAAATTTTTTCAGATAAATAATATCGGAAAGGAGGTCCCAACTGACCCTGTTCATGTTCATACAAATGTTCTCGAAGGTAGTCTAATGACAGCAGATGAAATCGATTGTTATTTTGGGTCCGCGAAAAAAAAAAGACACTAGTTGACAACACGGTTGAACACTTTCAAAATCCAACAATTGAGCATTTCAGTTTCGGCGACATATTTAGTTTCGGTGGCGGTTCAGCGAAAAAGGCGACTCCTCCTCCCGAGAGAACGCGCCCCACATATTCCGACTCTGATGGTCCTCCTCAATTTAGCACACTTAATTATGGTCCAAGTTATGAACAGAAAAATCAAGATGCTCTCCCGAACTATGACAAGTCGGGAGAGTTGGAGTTGGAAAAGACTCTTCTTGAATTAAAGGGAGATTCAAGTGCCTATAAAAAAGATGTTGCAGTTGAACCTCAACGACTTCAACCGGCCCCCGTAAAACCGAATGTACCTACTATTAGCCCAGCTGAACTCGAAAAAGCGATTATTCCGGCGGTTGAATCTCAACCGGCACCAAATCTTCCATCAATGAACTGTAAATTCCTGAATTCTTCCAAATGTCATCCAGATTATCCGAATTTTTCAGGAGCGAGTCTAAATTTTGGAGGAGAGAAAAATAAGGTTAAATGCGATTCAGTTGGAGGAGAGAAAATGGCGAAGGCCATATGTACGATCGGTAATGGTCGTATAACTGGTGTTTATATGATTGATGAAGGAAGTGGCTATGAAGTTTCTCCGAAGGCAGTCGTTGTAGGTGGAGGTGGATCCAAATGTAAATTGGAAGCGGAAGTTATTGATGGAAAGTTAAAGAAGATTGTTGTAAAAGATGGTGGAGAAGGTTTTACTGAGACTCCTGTTATAAAAATTGAGTCCCCCAATATGAGCAATGGATGTTATTTGTGTTGTAAATAGGATAAATTATTTTCTATAAAAAAATAATGAAAGATATTTTTTTATTTATATGTGTCATACTCATTTTATTATTCATATTTGTAATGAATCGTTCCTATTTAGAAAAATTCTCTTCCAGAGATGTCGAAAATTCGTGGCCTCTACTATATACAGCAAACAATGTAGGAGAACTATATAATGCACAGAATATATATCCTGATAAAGGAATGCGTGATTATTATGTAGGAAATTATCCGGATGTTGTTCTTCCTGCGGATGTAGTCGGATGCGGGGGGCGCAATCAGCCATGTTATGGAGGAAGTCAGGAAGTCGTATTAAATACGATACCCCCTCTCGATATTAGCAATAAGAGTATTTCAACAAAGACAGGAAATATCGGACCAAAAAAGAAGGTCGAGGAAGTCGGATACTTATACAAAATTATGAGCGCGTATGAGGACAACTCATATATTCCTTTATATTTGATTCGTCCTCGTGGTCAGTATCCAAAATACGATTATTTTGTAAAAGGGGATAATGGTATTCAAAATGTAATAACAGCTAGTATCCATCGCGAACTCGGAACAAATGACCAAGTTAAGATTGAAGGGGAACCGTATTTTTATCGGGTGACGATAAATGCGACGAACTTCCCGAGTTATCCACAGATTCAGTAGGTTGAGGTGGTGATGGTTTATCAATGTTATAATTTGCTAATGACAAAAATATCATATAATATTCAAAGATTATTTTATCCTAAATTCTTTTTAGAAACATTCCAATTGGGTCCTACCATCGCACCCAAAAAATATGGATCCGTTTTATCTGCTAATTTATCATTATAGATTTTACCATTCAGTCCTAAAACATCAAAATTCTGTTTAAAGTTTCCATATTGTGCATAATTATATGGAAGTAGACCATTTGTAATACTACCTTGATTGGTAGAAACTCGAACTTCCCCCTCAACTCGTCGAAGGTCATCTTGAACCATCGTCGGAGGATTAGAATACATCTGAGTAAAATAATTTTCGGAATTAAGAGGCGTTAGTTTTTTAGAGGGAGGGGGTGTTCTGTCTTTTTCATATTTAATTTCTTTGTTATTAATCAGTTTATCATAATTAATATAGTGTTCAAGATTTAGAAGTTCTGGATTGTCCTTGAATAGGAAAAGCCAGTCTATATAATCTTGCATAGTCATTCCATCCGGATATCCAAATTTATAGGCATTTCTTTCAACTATTGTCATTTTATTGGGACTCTGATAATTCTTCTTTGGCTTGAATACATGCTCAGACTCTTTTGGATGAAAAGGATTAATATATATTTTATCTTGATCATCATATTTTATTTTATCTGGATCCGATGTTAAATTGAGGAAATTTTTAGTCTGGAAATCAGGCATCGTATTAGAATATAGTGCTTTTTCAAATAATTCTTTCTTATCATTTTTATTAATTGGATCAGGAAAATCTTTATTTTCAAAATGTTCAACCTGTTTTTCTGATGGGATAATCATATCGGTATCTTCTTTATTTATAACGGTTTGATGGATTACATATGGAACCGTCATTTTAGTGTAAATGCGATTTCCATAAAAACAAAACAAGAAAATAAAGAAAAAAAGGAAAATCATATATTGATAAAATTTCATTTTATTATTTAATGAGATTTATTTCTCTATATAAAATAGTATATTATGCCCAATTATAATGATAATGATACAAGAGATAATTCAATAGATCAATTACCAAGAATGATATTTCAATTACCGAACACTGAAAGTGGAGCAACTTCACCGACTATTAATCCAGTTTTTTTCTGTCAGTCCGGTTGCGCAATTGAATATAATTTTAGTAATATAAAGTCTTGTCAATTCAACAATGATGGAAAGAAATTCACTATAACTCCAACTGATACAGCGAATATAAACTATATTATGTGGAATGGGACTGATATCAATAGTGGAGAAAAAATGACACAATTTACTCTAAAAGAAATATATTTTACTGCACCCGCAAAAGACCATCTTGGAACAAATACAGATATTATTAGTCAGTCTATCCAATATTATTTTGTATTTGTAAATGAAAAATATAACAATTTAATGATTTGCATTTCTGTAATTGGAAGTGTAAATAATATGGGGAATGCTCCTAAATCGAATGGTTTCAGTATGTTAGAAACACTAGCAACTCGTATTCCAAGTATAAATGTCCAATCTCAGCTTAATAATCTCAATAATTTTAACCTGGGAACACTTATTCCACCAAATAAACCATTTTTTAGCACACTTATAACAAATAATATTCAATATATTATTATTACAGAAGTTGTTGATATTCCTATTGAATTTTTCTCAAATATGGCTACGATGGTTAATGGAGGGACGCAATTATATAATGCAAAAATGAATCAGAATAGAACAAATATACCACAGAATTCTCCAACGACGATTCTCTTTTATAATGAAAATTCGCAATTGTTAAATGATAATCAAAATCTTGTATGTAATTCAAGTTGCGACTTAGTCCCTGCAAAAAAAATAACTCCAACTATTGGAACATACACAACCACACAAACAGAAAAAAAGAAAGAAGATAAAATGAAGACAATTACTGGAACAGAAGTTCCACCAGAAAAATGTGAAATGGAGGAAGTTTGGGCAAATCAATCAATAAAACCATTAAAAGACCCCAGCAAACCAGATGGTAAAATAGGCGATCCAAGTGTAACTGAAAAAGGCCCAATTCCTATTCATATAATTGCAATTACTGTGGCTTCTATATTTGTGTTGTCTATTATTACTGGTTTAATTATTGCATCAATAATGCGAAATACTCGAATATTATTAATAATTATAATTGCATTTGTAATAATGATTCCAATAATAGTTGGATTTATTGTAGGTTGTAATTTATATAATAAAGATTATAAGAATCATTATATTCCATATGTAGTTGGACTAATAATATGGGTAGTTTGTATGCTTACATTAAAATTTGTAAGTAAGAAATATTATAGCTCTAATTATTCAACTTTTAACTTAACAAATGTTAAACAACAACCATACGCTGGTATTAATGTTCCAGTTGGATTCAATGAACCAAAGTCATGGTTCAGTAAAATTTTTAGTAAAAGCGATAGCAAACCAACAACTAATTATTCTCCACAAATAACAGTTCCATCTGCAAGTAATATACAACCGAAAAAATCATTTATTAATAAGATATTTAAAAGAAACTCACAACCAACTGCATCCCCTGCACCAACTGCATCCCCTGCACCAACTGCATCCGCTGCATCAGCATTCCAACAAAAACAGGCGAATCTATTGAGGCCAGAAATTATGCAGTCTAAAATTGATTTGATTAAAGATATTCAACAATCTATATTAAGTCAAGCAAATAAAAATAAATTAATAGAAATGCTAAATTCAAGCAAAAGTTCAAATATAATTCAACGATTAAATAATATATATAAAGAATTAAATAAGTTGAAATCGAAATCTTAATAAATTGAATATTATACAGTTTATATATGACAAAAAGTCATATATAAACTCTAGAACTATAAAAATCATTGATTCTTATATCTAAAAAATTATTACAAAGGATAACCGACGCTCGATTGAAAACCAGTAATTCCTTCTAATCCTTGTGCTCCCAGAGTGTCTTTCCACGTTTTAACACCACCACACTGTGCATTTGAATCATTACCACTGCTACAAGACAAGCAACTGTCATTCTGATTGAATCCAGCAGGAGTCGCAGTCTCACGAGTCATATAACTGCGACCAGCATCCATAAGCTCGGGGTCCAAATAACCATCTCCGCCGTCCATACTTTCTACAATATCTCCATCAGCGACCTCCTTTGCAACAACCGGCGCCATCATTCGAGATGCCTCTCTTTGAATAACCCTCTGAACAGTCCCTTCAAGTTGCTTTTTCTGACCGATTTGGAGCATAACAACAAGCGCAATTGCCAAAAAGAGAGCGACAGCCGGACTAAACAGACCAACAACCGCGATAACAACTAAGAAGACAATCTTAACAATGATATTGTCAAAGAATGCGAGGAAGCTTGCCGGTAAGAATTGGACAACTACACCAGAATAAACAATAAGTAGAACAACAAAAACAGCCTGAATAATATGACCAGTCAGTGAAATACCAGTTTTTTCAAGAATTGCGCTTGGAGCTTTAACAATCGACTTGGAAGCATTGAATACTTTCTTTGCTAACTTTTTAACAACCATGTTTATAATTAATACTAATATTTTATTTAAGGATAAAATTGATTTTTTTTTTAATAAATTCATATTATCTCTAAACATGATATCAACACGTATTGGAAAAAGAGGTTATGTAATAGTTAAATCGGAATTCCCCGAAAAAACAATTAAAAATATCAAGAAAGATTTGACAATTTCTCCATTTGTCATCGGCGACTACGGAGAATCAGAAGAACCATTCCCAGTCTTTTTAGAAAATGACAAAAAATTATACGTTCCTAAATATTATGGAATCGAGAAGTTCGGAATCCCCTCCGTAAATGAAGTCCCCTCCGGAGAAGACATCGACCTCAAATTCAACGGGACACTCCGACCCCACCAGCTCGACCCAATCGAATCGTGTATTCAAGCATTTTCCAAAACGGGAGGTGGTATTCTATCACTACCATGTGGAGAAGGAAAAACTGCATGTGCCTGTTATTTAATCAGCCATATGAAAAAGAAGACATTCGTTCTCGTCCACAAAGAGTTTCTAATGAATCAATGGATTGAGCGAATTTCTGGGGGACCAGACAGCCCCGCTTTTTTACCGAACGCCCGTATTGGCCGTATCCAAGGAAAAATCGTCGACATCGAAAACAAAGATATTGTTATAGGAATGATTCAGAGCATCTCCATGAAAGATTATCCCCTTAATACATTCGACAGCTTCGGAATGGTTATCCTTGACGAATCCCACAGATGCCCCAGCCGCGAATTCTCAAAAGCCCTCCAAAAAATCAACTGTAATTATATGCTGGGTCTCAGCGCGACGCCAGAGAGAAAAGACGGTCTGACGAAGGTCCTAAAATGGTATATTGGAGATATCGTCTTTATGAGGAAGGGTAAAAGCGCCCTAAATTCAGTTGTTGAAAGATACATTTACGATTGTGATGAAAAAGCCTATTGTGAAGAACTAAAAGGGTATTACGGAATAAATTCAGCCGGTATGATAAATAATGTTGCCCTTTATATGCCCCGAACGATATTCATCGTCCAAAAAACGATGGACTGTCTCAAAAATGAGAGACAAATTCTAATACTATCGGACCGCCGTGAGATGTTAAAGGACATCGAGAAAAAAATGGGGGAGCGTGGGGTTGAATGTGGCTACTACATTGGAGGAATGAAACAGTTAAAATTAGATGAAAGCGTCAAGAAGCCTGTCATATTGGCGACATTTCAAATGGCGGCCGAAGGATTAGATATAAAGACTATTGATACTATCATCCTTGGGACCCCGAAGACTGATATTGAACAAGCGGTCGGACGCATCCGTCCAAAAGTAGGAGAAACAAAGAACATCCCGCTCGTCATCGACATTGTGGATAATTTTTCTCAGTTCAAGAATCAGGCGTTCGCCAGGAACAATTTCTACAAAAAGAAGAATTATGTTATACATACATTTAATGTGTCCAAAAGCGGGGAGCATATTGAGAGTATTGGGTCTTGGAATCCAACAGAGCAAGAAGACGCAGTTCCGGAACCATCTGGAAAAAAGACTTTCGTATTCAAGTGATTTCAAGTGATTCTGATTTTATAAAAGTGTGAAAGCAGTTGCTTAAATAAGCTTTCTGTCTTTTAATTGTTCAGCGAATTGTTTCATCGACTCTGGGAATCGAAATATTGTTGGGCGTTCTTCAACATTTTGCACAAACAATGAAATTGGCATTACCACAATATCCGAACATTCATCATTTGGCCGAAAGTTCCGGATGAACCAATCAACAGATTGTGAGTGGTCAAACACGTAAATAACAGATTGCGACTTTTTTCCAGTTTTGAGTGAATTGTGGCTTCTAACAAACGTCCACATATGATCAATACGAATTCCATTCTGAAAAGGATTAAATCCAAGTTCTTCATTTGTTTCTCGACCCGCACACGGAAGAGATTTCTCATTTGGTTTACATTTTCCACATGGAAAGTTTAACTTTCCAGACCGTTTTTCCACTACAAATACAATCGAACCACCTGTTATTATACAACAACCTGAATTTTTCACAAGACTCTCGTCGAGCTTCTCTTGAAAACTAGATGCACATCCACCACCAAGAAGGCTTTGGCTTGATGGCGGTGGGTATACTTTACGGCATTGTTCTTTCAACGCAATTGTTCCATTGTAATTAAACAGATCGTGCGAGAATTTCAAATTGTGGTCTGGATTTGTCCGATTACAATTCGGAGCAAAACAACATAATGGTTTCTGACCATTCTGATTGTTCGCTTCAAACCGAGTGTACGGTTGTTCTTCTGGTTGTTCTTTTGAAAAGCAAGCTCCCATTTTATTATTCCTATTATATTTTTCTAAAATACCATCAATTTTTATAAATATAAATAAATTAAATTTATTTACATAACAACAAATTCGCACTCTGAACAATCAGTCATTGCTCGAAAAACCAGTGATGAATCATCCATTGTAAGCACGTGATTGAATTCAATCTGATCTCCACCAATCCGAAAATGATGAACAATCTCATTTTTCCGAATATTGAACAAATAGACCTCAAATCCTCTATCAATCTTTTTCTTGACTATGATGAAGTTTCCAATGATTTCAATTGGAGACCGCAATAGAATTTCCTGATTAACAGAAATATATAAACATTCAATGTCAGTATATATAAAGAATACCGTATCATTCTGAATCAATTGACAACCCAGCATTTTCGTCCCGAACATTTGTAATGAAGCAAACATTTGTCGCATAGTTGTATCAAATATTTTGACTTCAATATTTTTTACGACTGTTTGAACATATGAAGCAACATATCGATCAGCAACAAGAACTGCATTCAAGCTGAGAATTGGAGCAATCACTGGCGACATAGACCGGTCAATTTGTTCAAGAATATTCGAGATTGAATAGAAAGAGGTTGTTCCATCTTTTCCTAGAACAAAGAAATCATTTAAATCAGTCATTAGACTCACATGTTCAACATTAATTTGAAAGGTACAAGACAAGAATCTTTCTGGGTTGTAATAAACAACCCATAATGTATGCTCAATGTCAGTCATTAAAATTATTTTTTTTTCCTTCAAATGAAATATCCACCGATATTTTGAAGAAAAAATTGTTTCGCCTCCACTAAGGATACTAAAAGAACCTTTATTTCCTGCTAAAAATTTAAACATCTTATTTTATATGATTAAATTTATACCAAATTCTCCTTCAATTTTTACAAAAGAACAACAACATTTTCCTGAAATAATTCCATATTGAATTTTTCATCTTCATCCACAATATCCTTTGAACGTAATCTCATCAGAAACTCATCGCGGTCGACTTTTCCTAATGTAATCCAATTCTTAATAACATTTCCGAAGATGGCCCCGCATTTTGGATAATCGACCTCATATTCCGCATATAACTGAACCATTCGCCCACAGATGAAATCCCCGAATGCACCCGAAAACTCATTAAAATCACGAACAAGCATCTTGAACATTTCAACTAAATGATTACTCACACTCTCCTTACTATCAAGAATCGCATATATAAATTTAAAAATAAATCCAGGATAATCATCTTGTGCCTTCAATGTCCGAAATAATTCAACACTAGCATCGTAATCCTGCGTAATTGGATATTCCGCAATAATACACTCAATATTCTGCTCATTCATAGACTTATTATTAATATCTACCTTGATATAATCATTAACTGAATTTTCTCCTGAACTTGGAACTGCCAAAGCATCATAAATATTCGAACTTTTTAATTTAAGCTTGAAAAAATTCTGCAATTTGAACTTAATTCGCGGAATTAGTTGGACTGACTGGATAATTGCATTCACCCGCTCCTCATAGAAATTCTGTGTATCTTTATTGAACTTTAATTTATTCGCCATCGTAAATTCATACATAATCGCGAATGATTCAATATCATTCGAATCCAATAGTGTAAGTAAACTGTAATGAAGAACCTTTGAGTTGAATATTCCATAATCAACTGTCCAATATACCATCTTTAAAAAGTTGGAATACTTATTCTTCGAAAATACGTTCAAGTCGAACTCCTCAGCGGTCTCCATAATTTCATTCAAAAACACATCGCGACCCCGAAACTTATCCTCAATATATGCGCAAAATGAAGCTTTATAGTTATACTGTTTCAATGCATCATCAACTGCCTCAACCTCCGTATCAAATGGTCCAACGAACTCACTTTCATATGACGCATCCAGTCTATTCAAGCACCAATAAAATCCATAATCATCTGACTCGCTCGTATTATGAATAACGTTGAACATCTTCTTCTGCCATTTCTTATTGATGATAAGCTCTTTTACTAATTTTGCATATAAATCAATGTAGTGATTGTCAGTTGAAACCTTATTCATAATTTCCGCATTAATAATATCATATGTTTCATAAAACATTTGCTCCTCTAAATGGTCGATGAACTCCTTCACAATAATTGTGAACTTCTTATCGTTCAGTTTATTCAAATGTGATATGACTGTTTTTCGAATTTTCTCAGTATCATTGGCTGGTATCTGTCTAATGTATGAATTAACAAAATATTTCTCAATATCCTTTCCTCGAAAGCGGTTCTTCCTCCTCCAAGAAGAAGTCGGCTTTGGCCGAACAACTCCCTTTCCATAATTATTTTTCTTAAATGATAATACATCGATTGGTTTCACTTCGACGTTTTTATAATATTCTTTAAAATTATTCAACAACGATATACTTTTACTAACACATTTGCGTATAAAATCGATTGAATAAATGAAGTTAATATTGTGGAATTCTATTGGGATTAAATTTTCCATTTTATTATATATATAATAAAATCTTTAAGCCGTTTTTACTTACAACCACAACCAGTGCAGTCTAATTCTGGATTTCCATCCTTGTATTTATCATATTGACACCATCCTTTTTTACCGATATGTAATTTTGCGCAAGTAAATGGACACTCATTCTTTTTACAAGGAGCCTCTCCACAATTTCCGGAGTCGCTTCTGTAATAGCATCCTTTTAAGCATTTCTTTGGCGGATGGGGGTCTGGATGGGGATGCGGATGGGGATGC
>Ga0214923_10001189_pt1 | contig 37527 bp, 35 predicted proteins | sample LL1510_MetaG_FD_177993 | JGI IMG/M metagenome (GOLD analysis project Ga0214923, IMG submission 177993) | Freshwater microbial communities from Lake Lanier, Atlanta, Georgia, United States - LL-1510 | ecosystem: Environmental > Aquatic > Freshwater > Lake | place: USA: Georgia | collected...
TTCGAAACTAATTTCCAACTTAGAAAAAAATTCCATTACGATTTCTGGAAGTCGAAATTTGCTTTGGATAATAATAGCCATACTAGCCTCAGGATTAGATCCTCATTTATTCAACTGGATACCAGCAATTGAAATCTACGGACATAAATATTCTTTTGTAAGAGAAATTGTTCAATTAAGTATTGGAATCGGCGTATATATATTTAGAAATAAATCTAATTACACAGAAAATGATTTTTCATTAGAACCATTTCGGGAAATGGGAATATTATTTTTGGGAATATTTTTAACTTTAATACCAGTGCTTGAATTAACCCAAGAATTTGCCAATACACCAGCAGGAATATCTGCCATTCAAGAACATACCTTATTTTGGTTTAGCGGGGTTTTATCAGCATTTTTAGATAATGCTCCCACCTATGCTACTTTTTTAGCTGCTAGTATGGCTAAATTTGGATTATCAGATCAAAATCCTGAAGAGGTTCGACAATTTGCTTTAGGCATTGTGCAAGGAATTCAACAGCCAGAAATAACCACAAAATATTTAAAAGCAATATCCATCGGTTCAGTTTATTTCGGTGCGATGACGTATATAGGCAATAGTCCTAATTTTTTAGTGAAAGCAATTGCAGAATATAACCAGGTAAGAATGCCGAGTTTTTTTAGGTATATGCTTAAATATTCTATTCCATTTTTATTACCTTTAATTTTACTTGAATGGTACGTATTATTTGGATAATATTTTTTGGGGTGTGTAATTTTCAATTGCTTGCCTCTGGAAATTTTAATAACCCACCAGATTCTATATTAGGGGCATTAACTCCTGCTCGAAATTCCTGGGAAGTATCAGGTTATGTATTGAATTTGCGATATGATACAGTAACGGGGGCTATTTCCGGAAGTAATAAAATAATTTATCATCGAATAAAAAAAACTCCCTTTTGGCAAATAGATTTAGCTCCTCAATTTACCGTAAAGAGTGTTACCGATCAATTTAATAAACCTTTATCGTGGAGTCGAAAAGATGCGACTATATTATTTCCTGAAATTACCGATAGCGATACTGGAAGTTTTATTGTTTCTTATTCCGGTATTCCCAGAGAAGCACCGCTTGCTCCTTGGGAGGGAGGATTTGTTCGAAGAAGAGATCCGTATCACAACGACCCTTGGATAACAGTAGCCTGTCAGGGATTAGGCGCTAGTAGCTGGTTTCCCTTAAAGGATCATTTAAGTGATGAACCCGATTCGGTTCGAATATTTATTACCGTACCTGTTACTTTACAAGCCATTTGTAATGGAAAATTAATTTCTAAACGACCCGCAAAACCGGGGGAACATACCTTTGAATATTTTATTTCCTGTCCCATTAATACTTATAATATCACTTTAAATATTGGTAATTATGAACAACATACTAAAACATTATCTGGAATTTCAGGGGAATTAACGGCTGATTTTTATGTATTAAAAAATACGCCAGACACAGCAATTGATTATTTAAGGGAAGAATCTCAAAAAATGATTACTGCCATGGAATATTATTTTGGAGCCTATCCTTGTTATGCGGATGGATTTGGATTAATTGAAACCCCCTATTGGGGAATGGAACATCAGGGATTAATTGCCTACGGAAATAGGGGCAACCGCTTACCTGAGGGGTTTGATTTTATTATCGTTCATGAAAGTGGGCATGAATGGTGGGGAAATTCAGTTTCAGTAAATGATGCTGCTGAACTATGGATTCATGAAGGATTTACTACATATTCAGAAGCGTTATATTTAGAATATTGGAAAGGTTATGAAAAAAGTATTCATTATTTACAAAAACAAAAATTAAATATTGAAAATTCATCTCCCTTATTAGGTCCTATGAATATTAATTATGATGGATGGAAAGATAGTGATATCTATTTTAAAGGAACTTGGTTTTTACATACCTTAAGAAATCATTTACATAATGATTCAGTATGGTTTTCAGGATTAAAATATATTCCAACCCATTATCATTATCAATCGTTTTCAACTGAAGAATTATTAGCGTATTGGGAAAAATCATGGAATCAGAAATTAGCCCCATTATTTTCGCAATATTTAGAAAACACTAAAATTCCGGTTCTAAAAATAACTCGAAAAGGGGAAGGAAAATGGAGACATACAGTGCCGGGATTTGATTTAAATTTGAATTCGCCCAGCTTTGGAAAAATTCGTAATTCTGGAGAATACACACTAAAAGGAGACCTTAAGATGTTAAAAAACCTTTCTAAGCAAGAATGGAAAGGCCTTGAAAGATATTATTTAATTAAAGTTAAGGGTGGAAAAAACAGGGGTACACAAGCCCATCCAAAGCCCTAATTAATGCGTCAAATCAAATATTATTCATAAAATAACAGGATATTTAAGAAAAAGCAGGTTACGATGACCTATTTTTGTAGAATAATTGTTAGAGAGCCATGAACATAGGCATTGTTTGTTATCCCACCTTTGGAGGGTCAGGAGTTGTTGCTACAGAATTAGGAAAGGCTTTGGCTCAAAAGGGACATAGCATACATTTTATCACCACCAATTGGCCGATTCGGTTAGATCATTTTACCGAGAATGTTACCTATCATGAGGTAAATGTATTAGACTATCCGGTTTTTGAATTTCCTCCGTATGAATCCGCATTAGCCAGTAAGATGGTTGATGTTGCACGTTTTCAACATCTGGATTTATTGCACGTACATTATGCAATTCCGCATGCCTCCAGTGCGATTATGGCGAGAGAAATATTGCGCAAAGCCTATCAAATTTATGTACCCATTTTAACGACACTACATGGAACTGATATTACCCTTGTAGGAAAAGATCAATCATTTAATCCAGTGGTGCGATATTCGATTGGAGAAAGTGATGGAGTAAGTGCAGTATCTGATTTTTTACGTCAAGCTACAATAGATACATTTCAAACGGATTGTGAAATTCGGGTAATTCCGAATTTTATTGATTTAAATCGTTTTAAACAAACGAATAAATCACACTTTAAACAAATATTAGCACCTAATGGAGAAAAGGTAATTATACATACCAGTAATTTTAGGAAGGTTAAAAGAATTGAGGATGTAATATTTGTATTTAAAAAAGTATTAGAAAAAATACCCACTAAATTATTAATGGTTGGGGATGGACCTGAACGTGCTAAGGCAGAAGATTTGTGTCGTCAAATGGATTTGTGTGATGATATTCGATTTTTAGGAAAACAACAATCCGTAGAAGAATTATTAGCCATTAGTGATTTATTCTTAATGCCTTCGGGCACGGAAAGTTTTGGATTGGCAGCCTTAGAGGCGATGGCTTGCAGTTTACCGGTTATTTCTTCTGATACTGGAGGCTTACCGGAATTAAATGTATCTGGAGAAACCGGATTTTTATTGCCTGTTGGGGATGTAGAAGGTATGGCTGCCGCGGCCTTACAATTATTATTGGATGAAAATCTATTAGCTATATTTTCCAAAAATGCAGAAAAAAGAGCACAAAAATTTTCTTTAGAAGAAATTGTACCTTTATATGAAAATTATTATGTGGAAATTTTGAAAAATAGTGTTTCAAAACATCCTATTAATCATTCTTCTTTTTGAGTAAACAATGTTTAAAATTTTTATTTATTTATTTGCTGGTATATTAATTTTCCGTTTCATCATGATTGTTTTTGGAGGAGGATTAATTAAAATTATCACCCGTCAAGTTCATCAGGAAATGAACAAAGATGGAATGGGAAATTCTAATTTTCGAGGTACTACTAGGCCGGCGAATCCAGAAAAAAAACAGCAGAATAACCCCTATCGTCAAAACCCTAATGAGGAAAGTAAACGAGAAGTGGAGGATGTGGATTTTGAAGAAATTCCTTAAAGTAAAGCCGTTTATTATCTAATTAATTTATCCTGGAGAATTTACTTTTACCTGATGAATAAAATTAAATTCCCTTAAAAATACAGGTTCAATTCCTTTTCCAATAGTTTCGGATAAATGCGGGCAACCTGCACAAGCACCCAAAGCATTCAGCCATAGGGTTCCATTTTCAATTCGATCAAAAATCAATATTCCACCATCCCCGAGCGTAGCCTGACGAATGCCGAAGGTTAATAATTCCGTTAACCGAGTTTCGTGACTATTTTCAATAATTAAATCTGAATGCGGTACATCATGGGTAGCCGGCAGACCTGAGTTTAAAAATAAATCTACTGCCTCTCGGATTTCTTCAATAATCATTTCCCATTCATATTCCGGCTTGCGGATTAAAGTAAAAAAGGATTCGCTTAAAAATATCCTATCTACGAATTTAAAAAACAACATTCGTTCTGCTAAGGGTGAATTATGAGCCTGGGATAAATCTGTAAATTCAAGCCATCCGGGTTGACCTAAAATAGGTTTACCTGTGGAAATCCTTAGGGCTAATGGATTAGGAGTTTCTTCAGCGACAATAGGAGAAGCCATTTATTTCAGTGTGGAAAATTTAAATTTAACAAAAGAAAACATTTTTAATATTTTATCTGAATTTATTAATTAATCCTGATAAATATATTTTAAATCTAACTAAATGTACTAGTATGCCGGGGTATCTTCTAAACAGAATCAACCATTTTTGCATCCCAGATATTTTAATTTTATTTTCATAACTCTTAACAATAGCTTCTTGAAAAGGTTGATAACTTTTTTTCAATAAACTATCCCAAGCAAAACTGTAATATACTCTAGCATAGGCAAGGTTCATTAAATCTGTAGAATATTTACCCAATGAATTCATTTTTCCTAAAGTATATAATTGAATATTTAATTGTTTTTGCATATTGGCAATTCCCACCGATATTCCTCCGGGATGTTTGCGATATTCCCCTAATACTTCATCAAGATATCCCACTTTTCCATATTGTGCATTGGTAAGATGAAACAACCAATCTCCTGCATTAATATCAAATCCTTCAGGGGGAATACTAGATTTTCGATACATTTTTGAGGAATGTCCAAAATAAGTCCCTTTAATTAATAAATCTTTATCTGTGGTTATTTCGGGGATAGGCTTATCACTGAAAAGTCCCATATCTTTTCCGGAATAATGTTCAAACAATCGTAGGTTATGACCAACCATTGCACATTCAGGATGGGCCTCCAGAAAATCCATCTGCTTTTGCAATCTACCCGGAAGCATACGATCATCTCCATCTAAATGTGCAATATATTCCCCTTTACAAACTAACAAAGTATCATGAAAATTCTGGTAAGGACCCACATTATGGGTATGCGTAACCAATGAAAATATTCCTGGATATTTTAGTTGATAGGAATTTAATATTTCAAGATTATTATCAGTAGAAGCATCATCCCCTACTACAATTTCATATTTAAAATTAACGATTTGGGATAATATACTTTCTATTGCTTCGATTAGAAAATCTGGTTGATTATAGGTAACCACTGTTACACTGAGTTTTATATTTTCGTTCATAGTGAAATATTATTAATTATAAATACGGTTATAAATAAATTTATAATTTACGTTTTTCAATTGCCGGAACCCCTGCCATTAATACTTTATCCGGTACATCTTTACCAATAAATGCAGCGCCCGCAATAATAGATTGTTCACCAATATTTATTTTTTCTCGAATTACCGCACCAGTTCCTAAAAAAGTGAGATTACCTATGGATACATTTCCACTTATCATCACTCCGGGAGAGACGGTTACAAAATCCCCCATTTTACAATCATGTCCGATAGAACATAGTTGATTAATATTTATGGCGATTCCCAATTTCACTTGTACCATTAAAGCTGATCCGGCACAAATTACGGAACCGGGTCCTATTTCAAATCCTCGTTTTGTATAGATTACACTCGGATGAATTAAAGGAGGGGAAATTTGAAAACCATTGTTTATCGTTTTGTGATATAATCTGGACTTTAGAAATGGATCTCCTATTCCAAAGGTTACATCAACATTTGATTTGGAGGCATCGTAGTCATTTAAATCCCCAATAATTGGAAGTCCCTCCACGATTTGGCCTTTCATTTCTGGCCTTTCATCCAGAAATCCCAGTACCTCAATCCCCAGGTTTTCAGCAATTACTAAAACTTCCCGACCTAATCCTCCACAACCCCAAATTAACAATGGTTTCATACCTAACTATCGCATAAAATTACATCTAAATCCTGTATCTCCTCCACACCTTCCTTTCAGGTGCAATGCTCTTCAACGTATTTAAAATTTTCTATTAGAAGCCTAAAATATATTCCCAAGAATTAAAGCCCGTAATTTAAAAGTTCAAACCGTAGTGTATTTAATTGTTTGAAAAATGAAATATCCTTATTAAATACATTTTTATTAATCCTCAATAATTTATATCCAACCTTTAAATTGAATTTCGAAATTATAAATAATCCTAAATAATTAGATTGATTATTTTAGATAAACTTACTTAAATATCAAGAAATTAAACCCTTCAAAAATATTCACCTAACAACTTAATTTCCAGTATATGGAGTCAATGAGGATAAGTTAAGTCAAGGTGGTGTATAAATGGGAAGAAAAGTAAAATAGGGTTCATTATTAACATAGATTTAACAAAGCTTTATTCAGTAAATCGTGTTTTAAATCGTAATTTTGAAGGATAAAATTTAGGGAAGAAAGATTGGGATTATCAGAATTAATTCCTTTTAAAATTTATCCTCGAATTAATCGAGATTGTAATAAAAAAAGATAGGCAATGAAATACCAAATCCAGGTTGGATTAATAACATTTTGTTTAGGGGTCGTAATATTTCCGAACTGGGTATGGAGTCAATGTGGCCCAATTATTTCAACCTTTCCGTATACTGAGAATTTTGAAGCTTCTGCGGGATGGACTACAGGTGGGGCAAATTCAGATTGGACTTGGGGAACGCCTGCACATCCAACCATTAATACTGCGGGTGGTGGATTAAAGTCTTGGTGTGTTGGGGGATTAACTGGATCTGCTTATCAAAACTCTCAACAATCCTGGATCATGAGTCCGTGTTTTGATTTTACAACTTTGGATTATCCTTGGATTAGCTTTAAGATTTTTTGGGAATGTGAACGCAGATGGGATGGAGCGGTTTTACAATACACGCTCAATGGAGGAACCACTTGGAGTAATGTTGGAGCTTTTGGAGATCCAACGGATTGTTTAAATCAGAACTGGTTTAATTACAATAATATCACTTGGTTAAATTCTGTACCTGCGGGTTCTAGACATGGATGGAGTGGCAGAATAGGACCAACTGTAGGAAATTGTACGGGCACAATGGGAAGTACCACATGGGTAACTTCAACCCATTGTATGGCGAATCTTGCGAATCAACCCAGTGTACGATTCCGATTTTTATTTGGATCTGGAAGTACTTGTAATTCTTTTGATGGGATTGCAATTGATGATGTTTATATTGGTCGTGCTCCGGTGAGTACTCCCACCTTTACGTATAATTGTACTTCCAGCACCACCGTAGATTTCACCAATACTTCCGTCCCTTGTTTAACCACTTATGCTTGGAATTTTGGAGATCCTGTTTCTGGAGCAAACAATACTTCCCAGCTTACAACGCCTACACATACTTTTTCAGGACCTGGCACTTATCAGGTTAAACTTAAATCAACCGGTACTTGCAGCTCTCCAGATAGTTTGGTAATTCCCATTACCATCCTAGATATTACTGGGGCTGGGACAAATGTATTGTGTTATGGAGGAAGTGATGGAACTGCCAGTGTTACGGTAGATAATGCTCCGGGACCCTTTACCTATGCTTGGAACCCTGGGGGTAATACAACTGCCGTAATCAATAATTTACCCGCGGGTACTTATTCTGTGAATGTATCTGGAACCGGATATTGTAGGGCATCAACGTCGGTTGTACTTACTGAGCCTGCGGTATTTTCTGCCGCTGAAGTTCATACCGGAAATATTTGTCCCGCGGAATGTAATGGTGCGTCTACGATTACCCCAAATGGAGGTATTAGTCCTTATGCCTATAGTTGGTATCCGGGAGTTGGAAACACTGATCAAGTGAATGGCTTATGTAATGGAACCTATACCTGTATTGTAACCGATGCTAATGGATGTAATGCAAGTAGCACGGTGATCATTCAAGCAAGTGGAGGGGGATTACAAGCTACCACTACTACAACTCCTGTTGCATGTTCAGGGAGTAATGATGGAAGTGCCTCTGTATCTATCTTACAAGGCAATCCACCTTATCAATATCAATGGAACACACAACCGGTTCAAACTACTCAAACCATAACCGGATTAAGCGTTGGCACGTATCAGGTAAATATTACCGACAATATTGGATGTATAGTATCGGATACTGCTACTGTTTTACTCTCTCCATCCACGATACAAATTAACACCACCTATACGCCAACTACTTGCTTGGGCAGTAGTGATGGAAGTGCTACTGCGCTTGGGCTTCAGGGGCATCCTCCCTATACATATCAATGGAATATACAACCTGTTCAAACCAGCACAACTGTTACTGGACTTTCGGTAGGTTCTTACTCCATATTAGTTACAGATGTTTTAGGTTGTGTTGCTTTGGATACTGTGAATGTGACCACACTAGAGGTGGCTTTACAGGTAAGCAATACAATTTCCGCTCCTGCCTGTTATGGAAGTTCTGATGGTGCCATAGAGGTTACTCCTCTGAATGGAAATGCTCCTTACCAATATCAGTGGAATACACAACCGGTTCAAACTACTCAGAATATAAATGGAATTGCTTCCGGAACTTATACCGTTCAAATCAGCGATGCATCCGGATGTAACACAACTCAATCTTATATACTTACTGGTCCATCCGCCATACAAATAAACTTAGGCATTACTCCTATCACCTGTAAAGGCGGTCAAAATGGAAGAATAACTGCTACTGGCTTGGGTGGTATCCCCGGTTATCAATATGTATGGAGTACACAACCGGCACAAAGCACAGCAACTGCAACCGGTTTAGGAGCAGGAACCTATAGAGTTACGGTAACAGATGCCCGTCAATGTAGCATTAGTAAAGATACTTTCCTCAGCGATCCCGCATCGTTACAAGTAAATACATTTTCCAATCCAGCTACTTGCAGTTTAGGAGTAGATGGATCTGCTTCTATCCTTCCCGTGGGAGGCACCTCCCCTTACACCATAGTGTGGCAAACCAATCCACCACAAATGGGTAGTCAATTAACCAATGTGGGCGCGGGAATGTATCATTTTAGCATTACCGATGGTATGAATTGTCTTTTACTAGATTCGATATTGGTAGATTCTGTCAATCCATTAACGGTTACCAAACAAGTTAATCAACCCAGTTGTTATGGGGTTAAAGATGGGTCTATATTAATTTCTCCAAGCAATGGTCAGACGCCCTATACTTACTCCTGGAATACAACTTCAGTTTCAAGCACAGGTGGATCAGAATTAGAAGCCGGGCAGTATAGTTATGTAATCTTAGATCATTTAGGATGTAGAGCAGAAGAAACCATTGATATTGTATATCCTTTGCCAGTACCCAAACCGTGGATATTTAGTGATACAATTTGTCCAGGGGAGTTGGGAATTGTACAAGCAATGCCTCAATCAGGCTTGATTACCCATTGGTTCAACACACAACAAAATAAGGAATTAGGAGTGGGCACAAGTTATTCAGCCGGCACTTTATATTCCACCCAAATTTTCTTTGCGGTTAATGAAGATAGTGTTGGATGTCGTTCTATTCCACCGGTTCCAGCGGTTATTGTAGTCAATCCGTTTCCCAATACTAAGATTCAGGTAAATAAATATTCCGCTTTTTTACCCGGCGCCTTAATTGAATTTAGTGCTGAAGGAGAAGTTTCAAATGGCAATGATCAATGGATATGGGATTTTGGAGATTTGCAAACCTCTACCTCGAAAGATATCACGCATGAATACTTATTACCCGGACAGTATCAAGTTAATCTTACCCAAATTGATATTAACGGATGCAAGAACACCGATAGAGTGCTTATCAATATTGAACGGTTTGTGAATATTGTTATTCCGAATGCCTTTACTCCGAATGGGGATGGATTTAATGATTTATTTGGGATTCGTCAGGTGGCAATAGCTACCATGGATTTTCAAATATTTGATCGTTGGGGGAATTTAATCTTCCGTACCCAAGATCCGCAATTTACCTGGGATGGCACTTGTAATGGACAGCCTGTTCCTGAAGGCGTCTATATTTATTTGTTAAAGGGCATGAGTATTTTTGATACCGAGATTAATAATACCGGAGACATTTCGGTTATTCGGTAATATGAATGCTGAGGTAAAGTCTGCAATCCATTCCTAAGATCCTTTATTCATTTACTAAAGGGAAATGTAAAGCGTTAATTTGAGAAGGCAATTTCTATTATATTTCTGAATTAGCCTTAAATTGCTGTATGAAGGTTGGGATATTCAAAAAGGTAAAACAATTTACCAAACAAGGATTAGTAACTATAGTTATTATCATAAGTAGTGTTCATGCACAATTTATGGATTGGCCTGGAAACTTCCCTCCTCCCCATGATACTTGTATTTCAGCACTTCCTCTTCCTGAGAATTCTTGGGTCACCGACAATAACCGGTTAGCGACCTTAGGTCCTTCAACTGAAAGGCCGGCGGATTGGCCAGGCACCTGCATTCAGACCTATGAAAATGATTTATGGTATTCGTTAGATTTACAGCCTGGGGAGGAATATGAAATCTCTATTGTACCCGAATATTGTGCTACCCCCGCAGGACTTCAGGCTTTGTTAATTAAAAGTAGAGATTGCAATCCCATTCATTTTCAATATTTGGCATGTGAGAATCGAAAAAACTTAGACACCTTACGGTTGATTTTTATTACCCCTATCAAGCCTATTCCAAACGTTAAGTATTTTTTATATGTGGATGGATTTGATGGAAACACTTGTCAATATGGGCTTCATGTAAAACATGCGCCAGGGGCTATTGGGGATCCTCGAAATTTGAGATTTCTTCAATATTACACAGATGACAATTTACCGGAGCCCAGTTTAGAAGCGCCCAATATATTATTTGAAAATAATCAATCTACACTATCTTGGATAGATCCCCTACCCGATTCCACCGCTAATTACAGAATAGAGGCAGTGTTAGATTCTAACTTGAATTACTTTCAGGTTTTACAAGTTTTAACTCCACAATCCCAAGTGCAGGGATATCAAGATCAATATTCGTGGACCGACTCCAGACTGAATTTGGTGCATGATCAGAATTATGCCTATCGGTTAGTTAAGTTATTAAAAAACGGAGAGGTAGAAATTAGTCGTATGGGAAATGTGAAAGCAACAGTTCAAAATGATTTTCGCATTATTGAAGTTGTTCCTTCCAGAAACAAGGGATTCTTTACTGCGAGATATTTAATTCGCAAAAAACAAGATTATGAAATTGCGATTGTCAATCAAGAAGGGACAGTATTAAAATCAAAAGCGATCAAGAATTTGGAAGTTGGGGAACATATTTCAGAATTAGATTTAACTCCTTTTCCCAAGGGGAATTATAACTTCCGAATTAGAAGTGGAAATTTTCAATATGTAACTCCATTTATCAATTAGGAGAAATACCATAAACCGTTTCTCGGAATTGATATAAGTTGTTACTATTTACAGTTCCTTGCCAGCAGATTTTACCCTCTTTTAGTCCGAGTACATTCACTTGAGGTTGATTGAGGAATGCTTCTTCATCGTGGGTGATACAAATCAGGGTTTTATTTTCTTGCCGGATTTCTTGCAATAGTTGATACAAGAGAATTCTCTGATAAGGATCTAAAAATCGAGCGGGTTCATCCAACAACCAGATGGGGGTATTGCGCACATAAGCTTGAGCAAGTACTACTTTTTGTAATTCCCCGCCTGACAATTGCGATAATTGCCTGGAGCGAAAAGCGTCGAGGTTCCATTTATGCAGAACGGATTCTACGATCTGAATATCTTCAATAGAATAATCCCCCCAAAAACTTGTTTTATCAAATCTACCCAATAGAACAAACTCATGAACTGTGTAAGGAAAAGGTTGGGTATTGAGTTGAGGTACCCAAGTGATTTGATGGGTGGGAATAAAGTTGGTAGCAAGGGACTTCTCATCAAACGATATGAATCCTTCCACAGCGCAGTTGCCTGCAATAGCTTTAAGCAGAGAAGATTTTCCTGACCCATTACAACCCACTAGGTAGGTCAAAGTATTCAGGGGTAAGTCAAAGCTTACCTGGTCTAACACGAAATGGTCCTGGATTTTGAGGGTTACTTCCCGTATCCGGATCATTTCAAAGATTAATATTCGTCTTCGTTAAATAAGAAATCTTCTTTGGAGGGGTAATCAGGCCAAATCTCGTCAATACTTTCATAAGGCGTATCATCTTCAGGCAAATCGCCCAGGTTTTCTACGACTTCCATCGGTGCTCCAGAGCGGATTGCAAAATCAATAAGTTCATCTCGGGTTGCAGGCCAAGGTGCATCCTCAAGATGGGTAGCCAATTCTAGTGTCCAATACATAATTGATAGTCGTATTAATTTTGCGCAAATATAGAATTTATGGATAGGGAATCAAGGAGATTTTTTGAAGTGTGGAAAGTATTTCCCTTAACCTTCCTTATATATCCATGGGATTTCTGGGGCATTATGCAATTGGCTTTGATTCCGAGCCATTTGAAACAATAAATCCGATAAGCGATTTAAATAGGTAAGTACGTGGGGAGGAAGGGTTTCGTGATGACCTAAGGCAACAACACACCTTTCCGCTCTTCTACAAATCGTGCGAGCGATATGCGCGATTGCGTTGGAGGGATGTCCACCAGGCAGAATAAAATTTTTTAAGGCTGGCAGTTCCGCATCCAATTTGTCAATGCGAAATTCTAATTGTTCAATAGCATCTCCCCGAAGTTCAGGAAGTTTTAAGGATTTTTTTTCAGGATCGGCTGCTAGTATTGAGCCAATCGTAAATAAATCCTGTTGAATTTGATGAATCAAAAATCCATCGTCTTCAAACCCAGAGCAGGTAGAAAGATATCCAAGCCAAGAATTTAATTCATCCACTGTTCCGTAGGCTTCAATTCTAAGATGATCCTTAGGTACACGGGTACCCCCCCATAAAGAGGTTTCTCCTTGATCCCCAGTTTTGGTATATATTTTCATGATTAAATAGGATTAACGGGGTTAGGAGAGATAGAAAGAAACACATGTTGTTTTTTTCCAGACAAAGAAAGATAAACCGTGTACCCTGCGGAGGCTTGAATCCAGGAGAATTGACCTTCTGTACCTTTAGGCTCGCCTAAATTATTTTTCAAGTAAAGCAACAACTCCCGATAAAATTGCAAAGCTTGTGTTTCCCCCTGAGCTTCTATTTCCACCTGAATATTTACAATTTTTTGGTTATCTAAATGCGCTGTATCCGACGAAATTGTATCTGGAAGAATGTAATAATCAATTCTAAAAAAAGCATCAGCAGGGAGTGCATAAACATAGGACACTCCTAATTCATCTTGATAAACAGGCTTATCACTTTCGTTTTGTAGAACTTTTGAAACGGGAAAGCCTAATCCAATGCTTCTAAACCAATGTTGGCGCTTTTTAAAAGTTAGCGCATTGGCGGGTACTTTTTCTATTTTACCATTATTTAATACCCAGCAGGTATCTACTACTTTCCGTATTAATCGAACTTCCTTTGAGGAGGAAGAAGATAAAATATCTCCGGGTAGGATTTGATCTAGGGCTAATAATTTAGTAACCGTTGGAGGGTAAGCATTTAAAGCTTGGGGCGAGTTACAAGCAATTGGGAAAATCCCAACCATAAAAAAAAGTATTGGAAGAATATATTTCAAAGTACCATTTCAGGAACAAAAGCAGGTACTTTCAGGCGTCCTGCGGTACGTTGAATAATTTCTTCTACTGAAACTCCCGGAGCTCTTTCTTTTAACAGAAAACCTTCTGGGGTAATTTCTAAGACTGATAAATCTGTTACTACCATTTTGACACATCCCACTCCGGTTAAGGGAAGGGTACATTCGGGTAAGAGTTTAGATTCGCCTTCTTTATTACAATGTTGCATAGCGACAATAATATTTTGGGCTGAGGCAACCAGATCCATCGCTCCTCCCATCCCTTTCACCATTTTACCGGGAATTTTCCAATTTGCAATATCTCCAGAATCTGAAACTTCCATAGCTCCCAAGATGGTAAGATCTACGTGTTGTCCTCTAATCATGGCAAAAGATTCGGCAGAACTAAACAAAGAAGCGCCGGCGATCATGGTAACGGTTTGTTTTCCGGCATTTATTAAATCAGGATCAATATCCGCTTCTACTGGAAAAGGCCCCATGCCTAAGAGACCATTTTCGGATTGCAACATTACCGAAATATGGGCTGGAATATAGTTCGCCACTAAAGTTGGGATACCAATTCCGAGATTCACATAGAATCCTTCTTTTACCTCTTTAGCAATTCTTTGGGCTATCCCGTATTTATCTAACATACTTCGTTATAAAACCTTATTGAGCGAGGCATTTGCCTCCTGAATAACTAGTAATACCGGCTTTGTCAGCTTCACAAGCGTTACTATATGTTTTACCATCACATCCACAAACAGGATCATATACGGCATTGCAAATTTTGTTGCGATCTACTTTTCCTGGATCATAACATCCGCTTATTGTATTTTTCTTTTTACAACTTGCCGAAAACAAGCTTAACATAAGAATGGTAATAACTAATAGACTATTTTTCATAAGGTTGTGCGGAAAGTTCTTTGTTCTATTCTTTTTTCATATCCAGATCCTTGAAAGATTCGCTGAACATAAATACCTGGGGTATGAATATTATTAGGGTCTAAGGAACCCACAGGAACGATTTCTTCCACTTCGGCGATGGTTATTTTCCCAGCGGTAGCCATCATTGGATTAAAATTTCGTGCAGTTCCTTTATACATCAAGTTTCCAAACGCATCTCCTTTCCAAGCTTTTACGATTGCAAAGTCAGCGTGCAGGGCATGTTCTAAAAGGTGGGGTTTATCTCCAAAATATCGAATTTCTTTTCCTTCAGCGATTTCAGTTCCAAATCCTGCCGGGGTATAAAATGCGGGTATTCCTGCGCCTCCTGCCCGAATTCTTTCCGCCAGCGTTCCTTGCGGAATTAATTCTACTTCCAGTTCACCCGATAATAATTGTCTTTCGAACTCAGCGTTTTCCCCTACATAGGAAGAAATCATTTTTTTCACTTGATGTTGTTTCAGCATCAATCCAATTCCAAAATCATCTACCCCTGCATTATTGGAAATACAAGTCAGGTTGTTAATGCCCCTTGAAACAAGTGCTGCGATACAATTTTCAGGTATTCCGCACAAGCCAAAACCACCCAACATAATCACCGCTCCAGAAGGGATATCCTGAATGGCATCTTGGGCATTGGCAACAATTTTATTCATAGGATAAAACCATTTGGGGTTTTAGAATTGTAGGATAAAATTACGGGTATGGCTTGAAAAAACAAGCTATTCACTGGTTTCGAAATTTTGTAAAGATTAGAAAGAAACAGATTTGAAAAGGGACAAAACTGCTCATAAATCCAACCTCGTTTTTTCAAAGGCTATTACTTCCGCTAAGATAGAATCAAGATTACCTGTCAATTGAAATGGAACTGCAGCAGTTAACTTATCAATACAGGCAGTTCTTCTATCCATTTCTTCAAAACCTTCCCCATAGGCAGACTCATAGGACATAAATTCCAGTTGAGAGGGAGAATGGGTAAGATGAATTATTTTTTCAGCCAGTTGCAAGATGGTTATTTCTTCGGGGTTTCCGATGTTATACACTTCCCCAAAAGCATTGGGGGATTGCATCAACAACCACATAGCAGAGATGGTATCTTGAATATGGATAAAACTTCTTCGTTGTTTTCCATCTCCATAAATCTTTAAGGGTTCTCCTTTCAAGGCTGCTTGCACAAAGTTGGGAATGACCATGCCATATTCCGAACGTTGACGGGCACCGGCGGTATTAAAGAAGCGGGTAATTAATAATTTAAGCCCTTGTTCACGCATGTAGGCAAATGCTAAAAATTCGTTTAACGATTTCACATTTGCATATGCCCAGCGATGGTTTCTGGAATATCCCTCTACCCTGTAATCCATTTCGGAAAGGGTTCTTTTTCCGGTAGGGTCTAATAAATCAAGATTTTTTCCATACACCTCTGAAGTGGAGGCTAACAGGACTGGAATATTATATTTAACTGCGAGGTTGAGTACAGATTCTGTGGAGTGTACTGCATCCAGAATGGTATGAACGGGGTGGTTCATAATGAATTTAACGCCCACCGGGGCTGCTAAATGCACTACAAAATTTGATGTTGAAAAAGCCTTTTCTAAAACGGATGCATCTTTTACATCTGCCTGAATAAATTCAAAATCAGGGTGATTGATAAAAGAATCAAGATTAGAAAGTTGACCGGTAATTAGGTTATCAATAGCAATTACTTGCTGACCTTGGGATAATAGAAATTCACAAAAATGTGAACCAATAAATCCTGCTCCTCCGGTGACGAGGATTTTCATCACAAATTAATTTTCGGCGATTTCAGGTTTAGGTAACAACACTTTCCGACTCAACCTAAACTTCCCTGTTTTTTCATCCACGCCGATGATTTTAATCGGAAACTCTTCACCGATTTCTAAAACCCCTTCCATGCTTTTTAAGCGCTGATGGGATATTTCGGAGATGTGCAAGAGACCTTCTTTACCTGGAAGGAATTCCACAAAGGCACCAAATTCTTTAATAGATTTTACTTTGGCAGTATACACCTCTCCTACTTCGGGTTGAGCAACAATTGCTTTAACGGATCTAAATCCTGCCTGAAGGCTTTCAGCATCAGGAGAAGAAATGGTTACCACTCCTTTGTTATCTACTTCTTCGATAGAAATGGTAGTTCCTGTTGTTCTTTGAATCTCCTGAATAATTTTCCCTCCTGGACCGATTACCGCACCAATCATATCCGAAGGGATAATCATTTTAATAATTCTAGGTGCATAAGGAGATAATTCTTCTCTTGAGGTTGCCAACGTTTTGGTCATCTCATGGAGGATATGTAATCTGCCTGCTTTAGATTGCTCAAGCGCTTTACCTAATATTTCGAAAGATAGGCCTCGAACTTTAATATCCATTTGGCAAGCGGTAAGTCCTTTTTCAGTTCCTGCCACTTTAAAATCCATATCTCCTAAATGATCTTCATCTCCCAAAATATCGGAGAGAATGGCAAACTTGCCTGTAGATTCATCTAAGATTAATCCCATTGCAATACCAGAAACTGGGCCGGTAATTTTCACTCCGGCATCCATGAGTGCAAGGGTTCCTGCACAAACTGTTGCCATAGAGGAAGAACCATTGGATTCTAAGATATCAGAAACAATCCGGATGGTATGTTCAGTATCTGAGGGAACTACCATTTTCAAGGCACGTTCTGCTAGATTTCCATGACCAATTTCTCTTCTTCCAGGGGCTCTGTTCGGTTTCACTTCTCCGGTTGAAAATCCAGGGAAGTTATATTGTAACATAAACCGTTTTGATCCTACTGTGGTAGCTGAATCAATGGTTTGTTCATCTAATTTAGAACCTAAGGTTACCGTAGTTAAGGACTGTGTTTCGCCACGGGTAAAAATAGCCGAACCGTGGGCACGAGGTAAATACCCCACTTCGCACCAGATGGATCTTACTTCATCCGTTTTCCTTCCATCCAAACGTACATTATGACTTAGGATAAAATTGCGAACGATTTCTTGATACAAATCATGAAGATAAGTATCTACTTCTTTTAGTTTATCGGAGAAAGTAGGGTTTTCAAGTAGCAAACCAGCTACGAGTTCCTCCCGAATCCTTTTATATTCAGCAGATCTTTCATCTTTTGCACTGGATTGTTGTGCAAGATTTTCTAAAGCTTTTTGAGTATGACCTTTAACTTTTTCGAAAAGTTCTGCATCAATTAGGTCATGTGTATAGGTACGGGTTGTTTTATTTACCGCAGATCTAAATTCTAATTGAAAATTATTTAATTTTTTACAAGCCTCAAATCCAACTTGAATCCCTTCTAACATTACCTCTTCCGATACTTCTTTCATTTCACCTTCCACCATTACTACTGAAGAGGCGGTAGCGGCTACGATGATATCCAAATCAGAACCTACCATTTCAGTAACGGTTGGGTTAATCAGGAATTGAGAACCTTTCCGAACTACTCTAACTTCAGAAACTGGTTCTTCAAATGGAATATCAGAAACCATCAATGCGGCGGATGCCGCTACACAAGCAAAAGCATCGGATTGATTTTCCTTATCTGAAGAAATTAATTGGATCATTACCTGAACGTCGGCATGATAATCAGAGGGGAACAAAGGACGTAAGGCTCTGTCCACCAAACGAGAAACTAGGATTTCGTTTTCCCCTAATCTTCCATCTCTTTTAAAAAATCCTCCTGGAAATTTACCCGTGGAGGAATATTTCTCCATATAATCAACCGAAAGGGGAAGAAAATCAACATCCGGTTTTATCTCTTTTCGGGCAACTACTGTGGCAAGCAACATAGTATCTTCACAACGAAGCACCACGGAACCATCTGATTGTTTGGCTAATCTGCCCGTTTCGATAGAAATGGACTTCCCGTTACCCAAGTCAATGGATTTATGGATGGGATTCATAAAAATATAGTTGAGATAAAATTAACGGCGTATGCCTAATTCTTTGATTACGGAACGATAACGGTTGATATCTGTATGCTCCAAATAATCCAATAAACGACGACGCTTACCTACTAACTTCATAAGACCCAATTGCGTAGAAACGTCTTTACGATGAACTTTTAGATGCTCAGTAAGGTGTTTAATACGGTGGGTGAACAATGCAATTTGAGATTCAGAAGAACCTGTGTCAGTGGCCGCTTTGCCATGACTATGTTGTTTAAACAACTCCGCTTTTACTTCAGAAGTAAGATACATTTTTTTCCGCTGGTTTTGTAATGAATTGGCAAAGATAGGGCTTTTTCCGGATTATTCCTGAAGGTTTCCTGTAAATAATTAACGATTAATCAACAGTTTACCGGGCAAAGATTCTCCCCCTTCGAGTTGAATTGTATAGATTCCAGAGGATAATCCTCCTACTTCATATGCCCCATTATCAGTGCTGTTAAGTTTCCAAACGCGACCCAAAGCGTCGGTAAGAATCAAAGAATTTGTGTAAGCACTATTCGAAACGGTAACCCAAAATTTATCCTGGGTTGGATTAGGATAAACAGAACCGATAATTGAATTGGTATTTTCTGCATCCAATCCGGTTAAATAGACCAATTGTGTTTGAGAATAGGCTACACATCCGTTCGGGTCAGTGTACGAAACATAATAAGCGCCAGTATAATTGGGGGTATGTTGTTGTAAAGTAGCTCCTGCTAATATTTGGTTATTGTAATACCATTGATTCCCGTTAGGATAAGATGAATTCAACAAGTTTGAACTATACGTTACGACCGGTGCGGCAGGTAAAGGATTGATAACTACTGGAACGGTTGCCGCACCAACGTTACATCCTGCTTGGGTAATGTTCAATGTCCACGTACCGGATAAGGGTAAGAATGCTTTTAAATGAGGATTGGCAATTGATAAAGATTGACCAGCAGGACCGCTCCAAGTGTAAGATGAATTTGGAATTGCAGTTGAAGTAAAAAACAATGAATCTCCCACACAAACTGGGCTATTGGTAGAAACAGAAACTGGAACTGGAACATTATACAATACTACTGTAGTACCCGGCATACTTGGACAAGTGCCGGAGGTAACGACCAATGAATAAGTTCCAGCTATCGTAGGACCAACAATAGGGATCATAGGATTTTGAACGATATCTGTGAATCCATTAGGGCCCGTCCATTGATAGGTAGCCCCATTTACCGGAGTACTTAAAAACAATGAATCCCCCGGACAAACTGGACCTGAATTATTTGCAATGGGAGCAGCAGGGGTAGCTAAAACGGTAAGATCAACCCCGTTATCTGAGCCTGTTACAATGCCAGGCAAAATACCATTTACACGAACCCGATATTGAGTGCCTGCAAGCGTACCCATTGGAATGACAATATTAAACGTGTCGGGTTGTCTTCCGCCGATGGTTCCTAAAGAAACCGGCGCAGCAAAACTTCCTGTAGCATCCGATAGTTCTGCGGTGAATACATTATTTCCGGCAAAAGGACCTAACACTTGATAAGGAATAGATAAAGTATCTCCGGGACAAACCTGAACAGGGGTTACGATTCCACAAGTTAAAGCAGGATTTAGGGTAATAGAACTATAAATTCCCTGGCTACTGTTCCAAAAAGTTCCGCTCGCAGTGGTATCTAATTTTACTGCTCTTACCATATACCAAACCGTTCCGGAGGGAGGGGCAGTATCAATAAACACAGTAGGTACCACCAAATTAGCGTTGATGCGCGTATAGGGCCCTAATTGGGAAGTGGCTCTATACACATGATATCCGTTAGCAGGATCTGTTGGCGCATTCCAAGATAATAATACTTCGTTTTGGAAATTTTGAGCGGTAGATATTAAACTACTGGGAGGGGTTACTAAGAACATTCTTAAACTAGGGTCACCCATCAAGGCGATATGAACATATCTAGGACCAAAGCCCTGATAATATAAAACGTTATTATTTTGAGTAAGTCGTGCTCCATAGCCAACACTTTCTCCTAATCCCATATGATGAATATACCAATGTGGGCGACCTGCCCAGAAGGAAGCAAGTGCTCTTCCGGAAGCTAAAGGTGCTCTTAAAAAGTTATTGTCACTATCCCAATCTCCAAAATAGGAGCCGAATAAACTGGTAAATACGGTATGTACGGTATCGGCTACAAAATCATTGGTAACCCCTACACTACCAGAGCTAGTATAGGAACCTGGTCCACATCCATAAGACAACAAATAGTCATTTGTATAAAGATCAGGGATTATATTTCCGGCAGTTACATTCCAACTATTTACTAAAGGGGCGAAATTTCTCCAACCATTAGCAGCAAAGGGTTCAACACCTCCTAAGGTTCCGAAATTATCATCAATTAATCCTCTGTAATTCACGCGATATTGACGATGACGCCATTCGTGATTATTGTTTAAGTATTGTCTAAGTAATGCTGTTTCACTTAAGGTGAAGGCATTCATGTTTGATAAATCCATTCTCCCTATCATTAATTCTACATCTGAAGGAAGAGAGGTTTCATCGTATTTACCATCGCCGGGTACATTTTGATTTTGAACCCGAGTTGCACCTGTATTATTAATGGTAACATCATTCCAGAATCCATCTAATTCACCATAAAAAACATCCGCTGGCCATGCGCCTTGATGATCTGGAATATGTCCATCGGGAGCTAAATCACCAGAATAAGGAACTGGAACCCGACCAAATAAAGCTAAGGTTTGAACATTCGTTGGATCAGCTAAATAAGCATTCACAATTAAATTTTTTACTGCGGGCACTGCATCACTGCGATCTACCCGAATTTCAACTACCTCATATCCATCCCCTACTAAATCTAATAAATAGGTATCATACTCTGCTTGAAGAGAAGGCAAAACTGTGGTATCTACAACTACAATAATTTTACCTCTAAATTCAGTTAAAGGAGCTTCTATTCCTGCGAAAATCAACCCGTATGCGGTGTACGCTGGTTCGGTTCTTTCGAACATATATTCAAATGCATCTCCTACTACTAACGTATTGTCGGTATATCCTGCCGCAGAACCGGGTAAATTGGTTACCAACGTCCAAAAGGTTTGGGTCTTTAATTTCCGAAAAACGTTATAGGCTGTTGCCGTTGCGGAAGGAGGCCAAGAAAAATTTAATACTGGAGGAGCCGTTTGGGCAGTAACACTTACTTGAACAGAATAATCAGAAGGTGTTTGAGCAAATATCCCTGAAATTAAGAAAGCCGGAAGGAGCAGATAGCGAAGAATTGAATTCATTAGGATATAACTAGAATCGAAAATCAATAGAGGTAATCAAAATTACAAATTAACCTCTTAATCTCCAGTACAATTAGTTCATTGGCTAAAAATCAGGGGGTAAACGGTTTTAATAAATTTAAAAACCCTGAAATGAAGGTTATATAACCCTCATTTTAATCTTGAAACTGCAACTTTTATTCTTTCGGCTGCTTCCACCAAGGTTTCCTCTGAGCACGCAAACGACAATCGAATATGGTCATACGTTCCAAATGCTTCTCCTGAAACTACTGCTACGCCTACTTCTTCCAATAGGTAAAGGGAAAAATCCATAGGGGAATGAATCGTTTTGCCTAGTGGGGTTACTTTTCCAAATAAGGAGGATATATCTGGATACATATAAAAAGCCCCATCTGGAGGAGAAAGCGTAAACCCAGGAATTTGCTTTAACAAATCATAAAAAAGATCTCTTCTGCTTTGAAATGCCTGCGTCATTCGATGGGTTGGGCCTAAATCTTGGGTCATGGCAGCTAAAGCAGCTTTTTGAGCGATGGAACAAGCACCTGAAGTTACCTGACCTTGATATTTTTCGCATAACTCAGCTATCCAAACGGGTGCAGACATAAAGCCAATTCTCCAACCGGTCATGGCAAACCCTTTCGATACTCCGTTCACTGTTATTACTCGATCTGCAATAGATGGAAAACTGCCAATACTGATATGGGGTTTTCCGTAAGAAATGAATTCATAAATTTCATCTGACAGCACATAAACCTGAGGATGGTTTTCCAAAACTTTTACCAGTTGCGCCAGTTCTTCCTTAGAATACATTGCTCCGGCAGGATTGGAAGGAGAACTAAAGATGATCATCCGCGTGGCAGGGGTAATGGCAGCTTCTAATTTTTCTGCCGAGAGTTTAAAGTCTTCCTCCTTACCACTTGGAATGAGCACTGCTTTTCCTTCCGCCATCTTCACCATTTCGGCATACGAAACCCAAAAGGGAACTGGTAAAATCACTTCCTCTCCCGGATTTACCAATACCATAATGGCATTTAAGATACTTTGTTTTGCGCCGGTCGAGATAATTACCTGGGCAGCACTACTCGGAATTTGATTGGTATGCAAAAATTTTTCTGCAACCGCTTTTCTTAATTCGGGTATTCCAGCAACGGGAGGGTAATGGGTAAAACCCTCCTGAATAGCCTGAATAGCAGCGGCACGTATGGGTTCAGGGGTTTCGAAATCGGGTTCTCCTAAGGTTAATCCTAAGATATCCATACCCGCAGCTTTCAATTCCCGTACTTTTTTGGAAATTGCCAAGGTCTGGGATTCTTCCAGTACCTGCAAACGATCAGATCCTAATTTCATCTCTTCTATCAGCAAAAAACAAAGATAAGGGTTAGCCTGAAAGTGTAAGCAAAGGGTTTTATTATCTTTGGCCTTTTGCATAGCATATGAATCAGGATAAAAAGGTTTGGATGATTTTATTAGTAGCCTCTTTAGGGTACTTTGTTGACATCTATGATTTAGTATTATTTAGCATTGTAAGAATTGATAGTCTTAAATCATTAGGGATTACTGGAGATGCGTTAGAAACCCAAGGGGTTTTGATTATTAATATGCAGATGATGGGGATGTTATTGGGGGGATTATTATGGGGAATTATTGGAGATAAAAGAGGTAGATTATCGGTTTTGTTTGGCTCCATCTTATTGTATTCATTAGCCAATATTGGAAATGCATTTGTAACGGATGTAACCAGTTATGCGATCATACGATTTATTGCGGGGATTGGACTTGCAGGTGAATTAGGCGCAGGAATTACCTTGGTAAGTGAGATGATGAGTAAGGAAACGCGTGGACAAGGAACTATGATTGTTGCCACCATTGGAGCTGCAGGTGCTATTTTAGCCGGACTATTAGGACAACTTGTTTCTTGGCAAACGGCATATTTAATTGGAGGAGGATTAGGTCTTGCTTTGTTAGCGTTACGCATTGGGGTAACCGAATCGGGAATGTTTAATTCCATTAAACATGCGCAGGTTTCACGAGGAGATATTCGGATGTTATTTTCTCCCACGCCGAGATTTATTCGATTTATCAATTGCATTTTAATAGGTATTCCGATTTGGTTTGTGGTGGGGATATTAATTACTTTTTCACCTGAATTAGGAAAAGAAATGGGACTTGAAGGTCCGGTAAAAGCAGGCACTGCTGTGATGTGTGCTTATGCAGGCTTAACCCTTGGTGATTTTATCAGTGGGTTATTATCTCAAATATTTAAGACCCGTAAAAAGATTGTAATGGGATTTTTACTTTTCACTGCCCTTACCATTACGTTACTGCTGTATTCAGGGATAAAAGATTTAACCTTATTTTATTATTTATGTTTTCAATTAGGATTATCTACTGGATATTGGGCAGTATTTGTTACGATGGCAACCGAACATTTTGGCACTAATTTAAGAGCGACGGTTACGACGAGTGTACCCAATTTTGTAAGGGGTTCAGTGGTTCCGATAACCTTAGGATATCAAGCATTACAATCTGGTTTTTCCAAAACAGATTCTGCCATGATTGTGGGGATGATTTGTTTGTCGTTAGCGTGGATTGGCCTAAAGGGACTTCAAGAAACCTTTGCGAGAGATTTGAGTTTTGAGGAGGCGTAGGTTGTGGGGTTGCCGCTCTTGCAGGCGACCGCGCCTGCAAGGATAAAATGGGATAACTTGTTGTTTTCGTCAAGGCCTTTTTGTTGCAGGCGAGGACGCCTGCAACGGCGGGGTTGTTTTTTATTACATCCCCGAAGGGGATAAATGTTTACAGCTAAATGCCCCCCCCATATATACCTTGCGACGCCGGAGGCGTCGTTGTAAAACTCTATATTATAGAGCATTAGGTATCTAGAGGCTAAAGGCCTGGAACTTTCCACGGAAGCGAGTGTGCACTTCAGGAAGACGAGTGTGCACTTCAGGAAGACGAGTGTGTAGTTCAGGAAGACGAGTGTGCACTTCAGGAAGACGAGTGTGCACTTCAGGAAGACGAGTGTGCACTTCAGGAAGACGAGTGTGCACTCCACGGAAGCGAGTGTGTAGTTCAGGAAGACGAGTGTGTACTTCAGGAAGACGAGTGCGCACTTCAGGAAGACGAGTGTGTAGTTCAGGAAGACGAGTGTGTAGTTCAGGAAGACGAGTGTGCACTCCTCGGAAGCAAGTGTGATTTTCCCGGAAGCGATTGTAAACCCACGGTATGACATTGTAAACCCGCGGTGTGCGATTGTAAACCCGCGGTATGTCATTGTAAACCCGCGGTATGTCATTGTAAACCCGCGGTATGCCATTGTAAACCCGCGGCATGCGATTGTAAACCCGCGGTATGCCATTGTAAACCCGCGGTATGTCATTGGAAACTTGCCGCATGGGGGAGTGTAAGGGAGTGTAAAGAAATTGAGTAAATAATGAGATTTACACCCATATTACCCGGAAAGGGGAAGAAAAGTTAAAGAGCCCTTTGGATGATTTGGATTTGTAACTGGGGGGGTATATTTTTAGGGTAAAGTGAAAATCGAACGAATCCTAAATATTGGTTATGAATCTGTTGAAATGCAAAACAGGGGGTTCAGCCAAAAGGAAAGTATGCGCAACCGGGGGTGGGAAGTTCGCAAAGCGGGATGTTAGCGGTAATTTCATGACCGACATTAAAATACGAAAAAGACTATTTACAAATTAAAATACTTGACAAAAAACTCAAATGATAACAGCAGTATTAATAAACTTAGACGCAGAATCAAAAATCCTGAAATTTAATACAGATTCTGAAGAAGAAGCATTTAAGTTACTTCTTGAGGATTGGATTAATGGCAAAATTGTTTGGTCATTTGAAGATTCCAATATAGCATTTAGCAAAGATTGGCTGAAGAAAAATGGCTATGAACCTTTCAGTGACACCTTTACTAAACAATATGAAAATGGAGTTCGGGTAGTTGAATGGCATTACTGCGGTGAAAGAGAAGCAGACGACCATATTGTAGCTTGCTATTTAATTCATTCCATTAAATAGTATTAATTTAATATCTGCATTTTGAAACCAAAAAAATGGATGTAAAAACATTAGAGCAACTAATTACATACTGTAAAGACAAAAATAGAATTTGTCCTCAGCCACAATTATGGAATGAAATGTGGAATAAACTCAAGGACAAAAAGCAGATTGGTGCTGGATGGCAGCCTCCATTACCATTAATATTAGCAGTTTGGTATGAAGCATCCCCATTTTCTAAACAACAAAGATTAATTCAACATTTAGATTGGGCAGATAGTCATGACCAGTTGAAAGAAATAGCTGATTTCCTAACATCATTAACTGAAGAGCAATGGTATCATTTAGAAGATTGAAAAACAAAACTACCGCTAACAGCACCTACAAGAAATTGGCGGTTCAGTGGTTAAATGAAGCTTTGTGCTTCGTCTCAAGTTCAGTGGTGGCAGACAGTTTTCGTCTCCGAAATCGCCAACTTCTTGTAGCTGCAAAACGTTACCTGCAACCCTATTAGCACCCTGCAAACTTGAAACTTTTGTGCTTTGAACGAACAGTTTTGGGAATCACTTTGGAACTTCGACCGACACCGCTTTGAACGGCAACCCAAATAAAATAAAAAAAAACTCCACCCCGCGAAAATTTTTAGCCACCGCACAAAACACACTTTCATTTTTTTTGCAACCGCACGAAAACCCAACGCAGAAAAAAAATGAAAGAGTGTTTTCGCCAATGCAAAAACAAATTGCAATAAAATAAGTCTGAATTAAACTTTTCCATCAAAGGACCATCAAACAAGAAAAACAAATCTCTGACTCTAATTTGAATTTTGAAGAAGTATATAAGAAGCACAACAGCATGGTTTACAACCTTGCGTTAAACTATGTTCAAAATATTGAGGATGCACAGGAGATTACGCAGGATGTTTTTGTTGCAGTTTATCGGTCATTAAATTCTTTTCAAGAAAATTCTTCTCTTTCAACATGGATGTATCGCATCACTATAAATAGGAGTTTGGATTTTTTGAAAGCTAAACAACGAAAAAAACGTTTCGCTTTTCTAACTTCACTTTTTTTTGATGATAGTAATGATTTGAAACACAATCCGCCAGAATACAATCATCCGGGTATTTTGTTGGAGCATAAAGAAGGGTTGGACAACCTTTTTAAAAAAATAAATGAATTACCCGACAACCAAAAAACGGCTTTGATACTTCACAAGATTGAACAAAAATCGCAAGCAGAAGTGGCAGAGATTATGAACATAAGTCCTAAAGCAGTAGAATCATTGATACAAAGGGCTAAAACCAATCTTTCAAAAAAGATTGACAACAGCGAAGGATAAGCAAACAAACATCGTCTAACATTTAAAGCAAAAACAATGAACTTAGATAATTTAGGAAAAATTCAAAGAGTGGAAACACCACCTTTTCTTTTTACAAGAATTCAGCAAAAAATTGAGCAATCAAAAAAAGAAAGGATGCCTAAGAGTGTTGCTCTTACAGTCAGTTTTTCAGTTGCTTTACTTTTAGTTATCAATACAATTGTTTTGGTAAACTATAATTCAAAAGAAAATACTACTGAAAGCTTTGCAAAATCCATGCACTTATCTTCTAACAACTCTTTATACTAATGAATAAAGTAAAAGTATTAAGCATCGTATCCATTGGCTTGTTTGCTGCAAATATAATTTTGATTTGGTTTTTAATGTCTAACAAAACGGCACATGACAGAAAAGAAGGACCCAAAAATATAATCATTGAAAAATTGCATTTTGATGAATCGCAGACAAAGGAATACGAAAAATTAATTGATTGGCACAAAAAGAATATTAGAAAATCGGAATCACAAATGATGGTATTGAAAAATGAATTATATACAAGTTTGCAACAGGGCAAACAAACTAATTCAACCGATTCATTAATTGCAGAAATAGGGAACGTGCAAATTGAAATTGAACATATTAACTACAAACATTTTAAAGACATCAAACAACTTTGCAAACCCGAGCAATTGAAACTGTTTGATGAATTGAGTGAAGAAATTGCAAAGTTATTTGCTCACAAACCACTTCCACCCAATGAAAAGTAACGGAACAGTTTTTCTGTTATTTTTTATGAATGTTTATTGTGTAGCAGTTTCGCAGACCAATTCAATTCAATTTTCTGTATCAACAACTTTTGGTGCTACCCCTTTACATTTAGCTGATTCCGCTTTTACTGCAAACGATTCTACCCATTTGCAAATAACTGAAGTGAAATTCTACATTTCTGAAATACAATTTCTAAAAAATGGAAAAATAGTTTTAGAAGAAAAAAATAGTTTTCATTTGGTTGATGCAAGCGAAATAAATTCGCTTAAAATTTTAGTTGACAACAAACAAAACATTTCGTTTGACCAACTGAAATTTAATTTAGGAATAGACAGTGCAACCAATGTTTCGGGTGCTATGGGTGGCGACCTTGACCCCACCAAAGGAATGTATTGGGCTTGGCAAAGTGGTTACATCAATTTTAAATTAGAAGGAACGAGTCAACTTTGTAAAACACGAAACAACGAATTTCAATTTCACTTAGGCGGCTATCAGCAGCCCAATTATTGTTTGCAAACTTTAAGCTTCCCCATCAATAATTCAATTACGATACATCTGAAATTAGATGTGCAGAAAATTTTACAGCAAATTGATTTAACAAAAACAAATCATATCATGTCGCCAAGTGCAGAGGCTGTTTTGCTTTCTAAAATTGTAGCAAACGCATTTTCTATTTCCAAAAATTGAAAAGAAAATTATTCATATTCTCATTGCTCTGCTTCGCAATTGTTGCGTTTCGTTCCGTTGAAGATACTTTGTTTGTTGTGCCAAATAATTTCCCAAAACCTGTTTATGATTTTTCAAAAAATCCTTTATCAGAAAATAAAATTCAGTTAGGAAGAGCATTGTTTTACGACCCTATTCTTTCACGAAACAACATGATTTCATGTGCAAGTTGCCATTCACAATTTTCGGCTTTCACACATGTTGACCATGCTTTAAGTCATGGCATTGAAGATAAAATTGGATTTCGCAATTCGCCTGCCTTAATGAATTTAGCTTGGCAAACTTTATTTATGAGAGATGGAGCCATCAACCATTTAGATGTGCAGGCATTAGCTCCAATGAGTAATCCTGTTGAGATGGATGAAAACATAAAGCATGTTGTCTATAAATTACAAGCAAGCAAATTGTATCCTAAATTATTTTACCAAGCATTTGGCGATTCTGTTATAACAGGCGAATACACTTTGAAAGCTATTTCACAATTTATGCTCACATTGGTTTCAAGCAATTCAAAATACGACAGCGTTATGCGAAAGCAATCAGTGTTTACCGAGCAAGAAAACAACGGCTATATTTTATTTAAAAAGAATTGTGCATCGTGCCACACCGAACCACTTTTTACCAATGATGATTTTAGAAATAATGGTTTACCAATTGATACAACACTCAATGATTACGGACGATACCGGGTAACAAAAAATCCATCGGACTCATTAAAGTTTAGAGTTCCCACACTTCGCAACATTGAATTTTCTTATCCATACATGCACGATGGAAGATTCAAAAAACTTTCGCAAGTGATGAATCATTACACCAATGGAATTGAAAAAAATAAAACACTTGCACCTGAATTGCAACAACCAATTGTGCTAACCTCAAATGAAAAGGTTGACATCATTGCATTCTTACTTACCCTTACCGACAAATCTTTTCTTTTCAACACTCAATATTATTATCCAAAAGAAATTTTATCGCAAACTGCGAAGGATTGAAAAACAAAAATCGTCTAACTCTAAAATAGCAATCAAAAAATGCAAAAAACAATTTTCTTCTTATCACTTGTTTTTGGAAGCATTTTGTGCAAAGCACAATACAACAACCTTTGGATACCGGACACTTTATCAGGAACAAATTTTAACCTTAATCTTGTTGACACTTTTGCTCAGCTAAGACCCGGCAACCAAACTATAACCGCAGGCGTGAACAACAAATTTTGGGGACCCACTTTGATTTTTAATCAAGGTGATACGGTTCACATGAATGTGCAAAATAATTTGAATGATTCAACAACCGTTCACTGGCACGGAATGCACTTACCTGCTGTGATGGATGGAGGGCCACACCAGATAATTCCACCCGGAACTATCTGGCAACCGTATTGGAAGGTAACAAACAACGCGGCTACTTATTGGTATCATCCGCATTTACACAACATGACAATGGAACATCTTACCAAAGGACTTGGCGGATTTATAATTGTCAGAGACCCGATAGAATCAACATTAGCATTGCCTCGAACTTATGGAGTGGATGATTTTCCAATCGTATTAACCAGCAGAGGTTACGATGCAATGAATCAATTTACAATAACAAATAATATAAATATTAGTGAATACGGAGATTACATGTTAACTAACGGCACTCCGAATGCACAAGTAAGTTTGCCTAAGCAATATGTTCGCTTACGAATTTTAAATGCTGAAATTGAAAGAGGATATAATTTAGGTTTCAGCGATAACAGAACTTTTTACATCATTACCAATGATGGTGGTTTACTAAACGCACCGGTTGCTGTTACAAGAGTGAAACTGATGGTTGGAGAACGTATTGAAATATTAGTTGATTTGAGCACCAACAATGTTGGAGATACTTTAAATTTAAAAGCATTTAACTCTGCTCTGCCATTCGGATTTCCCGGTGCGGAGCCACAGCAAAGCGGACTAAACGGAAGTTTATTGAATAATCATGACTTCACCGTTTTACACATCAATATTGCAGCAACAACAGCAACTCCTGTTACAACGATGCCGGCAACACTTGCTTCCAATACTTATTGGACTGCTGCGAATGCAACGGTAAACCGCACAATAACTGTAACACCAGGTTCAGGAATAGGTCTTGCAGAATTTGCTTTTGATAATACTCCTTTTTCTTTGAACACCATTAATAAAACTGTAAACATTAATACGATTGAAGAATGGACAATTGTAAATAGCAACATTTTCAGTCACGCATTTCACATTCATGATGTGCAATTTAAAATTGTTGCGAGGAATGGAAATGCAAGTGGTGTCGGAAATTACGAATCGGGTTGGAAAGATGATGTGTATTTACCGAAAGGAGAATCCGTTTCATTTGTGACCAAGTTTGAAGATTATTCTGATTCCATTCATCCGTTCATGTATCACTGTCATTTTTCAAATCACGAAGATGGAGGAATGATGGGACAATTTGTAGTAGTTGCCGGAAATACAACAGGAATTGAAGAAGCAACACAAACACCAAAAGATTTTTCTGTTTACCCAAATCCAGCAAACAATAAATTGTACATCTCCTTTGACGACCCCAATATGCAGGCATATTACATAAAAATAAACAATGCTGTTGGCAGAACTATTTACATGTTGCCTCAACCACAATTACGAAACGGAATTGACATCAGTAATTTCTCATCGGGTATTTACTATTTACAACTCACGGATGAAAAAACAAAATCTACTATAACGAAAACATTTATTAAAGAATGAAAAACAAAACACTCAAATCATTTTTATTATTGGCAGCAACATTTGCGCTTAGCATAGTTTTTTTTACGCTACAAAGTTTTCGCTCGGAAAATAAATCAGTTCTTGATAACACTATTTCTGATTTTAGTTTGAAAAATGTTGACGAAAAAACCATTTCATTGTCTGACTATAAAAACGCTAAAGGGTTCATTATCGTTTTCACTTGCAATCATTGCCCGTTTGCAAAATTGTATTCCCAACGATTCAATGATTTGAATACAAAATACTCTTCGCTCGGAGTTCCATTACTTGCCATCAACAGTATGGATACTGCGATGTATGAAGATGAAAGTTTTATCAATATGAAAAACAAATCAACTACTGAAATATTTAATTTTCCTTACTTATGTGATAATATGCAAACTGTCGGGAAAAATTTCGGTGTCGACCACACGCCACATGCTTATGTTATCTGGAAAGAAAATAATAAGTGGAAAATAAAATATAGTGGCGCAATTGACGACAACGGAGAAGAACCAAAAAAAGCAACACCCTATGTTGCCAATGCTGTTACCGAATTACTGGAAAACAAACAGGTTTCAATGCCTGTAACGGTTTCAGTAGGCTGTAAAATATTTTTTAGAAAATAATTATTGAACAACATGAACAAACTTAAACTGATTCTCATTCTATTTTTTTTCTCTGCAATTGCAATTAAATCATTCAGTCATAACCAGAATTACGACAAAGTTATTTTGCATGAATGGACAGTAAATGAAAACACAAAAATCAAAGCATCATTCCTGATGTTTAAAAACGATGAAGTGTATTTGCAAAAAGATAATTCCGAAACGGTTCATTTTCCTTTGGCTGATTTTTCTTCAACCGACCAGCAATGTATTATTCAACGATACAACAGGATTCAGAAACTCAACTCACAATATATTTCAACAACTGTAAAAAATAATTCGGCAGTCAACTCAATTGATTTTTCTAAAATTTTGGTAACGGTTTTTGTGTTGCTTTTGATTTTATCACTCACTTATTTTTTCGGAAGCAAAAACAAAGTGAGATACATTTCTTATTTCTCTGCTGTTGCATTTTTAGCAGTGATTTATAGTTTCCAAATAAAATCAACGATGCAAACCAATTCTGTTACTGACCCGTTGTCGGTTGATTCTGCCTTTACTCCTTTCAAACCAAATATAGTTACCTCATGGGATTCAAATTATTTTTATGTTGAATCGTTTGGCATTCCAACTACTCACAACATGATGACAGGAATTACAAGTTGGCAGCAGCAAGTTCCAATTCCTCAATGTTACATCAAGCCAAACGCATGGATGATTCCGCTTAACCCTGTTGTGGCAGCAGTTCCCGTTCCTGTTGATTCCATTCATTTTACAAGAGGAGCAATTGCCGTTGCAATAAACGGTATTCCGATTTTCAATTATCACACCAACACAGGTGTAGATTCCTATCTTGACGGACAGTTGGACCAATGGGGAGGTCATTGCGGTCGTGCAGATGATTATCATTATCACATTGCCCCGATGCAGTTATATAGCAATACTCCCATCAACATGCCTGTTGCTTATGCGTTAGATGGTTTTGCTGTTTATGGAACCGTTGAACCCGATGGTTCTGCATTGCTCCCTTTGGATGCGAATCACGGACACTATTGGACTAATGGTGTTTATCATTATCACGGAACCGCCACTCCTGTTGCACCCTACATGATAGGAAAAATGGTTGGACAAGTAACCGAAGACCCCACGCACCAAATTATTCCGCAGCCACATGCACAGCCGGTTCGTCCGGGACTTACTCCATTAACAGGAGCTGTAATCACTAACTGCATTCCCAATGCAAATAACAATGGTTATACATTAATCTATACAGTTGGTGTAAATACCGATTCAGTTGTTTACTCCTGGACAAGTGCCGGTGTTTACACTTTTAATTTTTACCATAGCGGAACTCTTGATTCAACAAGAAATTACAATGGTTTTATTCCTTGCCTGCTTCCGACTTCAGTTAGTGAAATAAATTATGATGGAAATAAAATTCAATTGTTTCCTAATCCATCACGCAACGAATTTTCATTGAAGTTGAATAATGTTATTGAACCATCAGAAATTAAAAACATAACTATTCTCTCCAACAAAGGAGAAACAGTTTTCTCAAGCAATACTTATCAGGATAAATACAAAACAGATAATCTTAGCAATGGAATTTACTTTGTCATTATCAAAACATCAAACAACACACTCACTAAAAAATTAGTGCTGCAATAAATACTCGGAATATGTTTTGGGATTATTTAAAAATCGGTTTTCAGCATGTCGTTCCTTTAGGATACGACCATATTCTTTTTATTCTTTCATTATTCTTTTTCAACTCCAAATTAAAAACAGCAATCATTCAATGTTCTGTTTTCACTCTTGCACATTCGCTTACACTTGCTTTGGTTTCAATGGGTTACTTTCATTTCAGTGCAAACATAATTGAATGCATTATTGCACTCTCCATTTTTTTTGTTGCGCTTGAAAACACTGCACAACGCGAATTAAAATGGTGGCGGTTAGGGTTGGTGTTTGCGTTCGGACTTGTTCACGGTATGGGATTCGCTTCTGCATTAAATGAAATCGGTTTGCCGAAAAATGAATTCTTCACTGCCTTGATTGGATTTAATTTCGGAGTTGAACTTGCACAGGTTGCAATCATTTTTGTCTGTTATTCATTTGTTGCAAAATGGTTCAGTCAAAAAATTTGGTATCAGACAAAACTCGTGAACCCTTTATCATTAGGCATTTCGTGCATAGCATTGTTCTGGGCTGTTGAAAGGTTTTTAACTACTTGAGAAAATTATTTGATGAAGAAATTACTTTACTTTTTATTCCTTATTCCGTTTTTAACACACGCACAATATACAGGCACAGGTTCTGTTACACAGGGATTGGCGACCACTACAGTCACTAATATTTACACTTGTGCCGGGGGAAGAATTCCTGATATTGGAACCATCACTGCTACCAATGCAACTGTTTGGACAGTTCCTGGGGATGTTAATTTTACAAACCCTTCCTTTCCATTTGCATCTGACTTGTATAATTCCTGCATTGGTGCAACTTATGCAAACGATGGAGTTGCCTTAGCTGCTTTGAATGGTTCTGACATTGTAACGATTGATTCTGCAGGGGAATTGATTACTGCATTTATTTTTGCCGACAATTATTTTGAAATGTATATCAATGGAGTTCCAGTCGGCAAAGACAATGTTCCTTACACGCAATTCAATTCAAACATCATTCGCTTTAGAGTTAACAAACCATTTACAATTGCTATGTTGTTGGTAGACTGGGAAGAACATTTAGGTGTTGGTTGCGAAAACAATAACGGTTTTCAGTATCACATGGGTGATGGTGGAATGGTTGCAGTTTTTAAAGATTCAACAAATACAATTATTGAAATAACAGGTAGCGATTGGAAAGCACAAACCTTTTACACATCACCAATTATTGATTTAACATGCCCATCAGAAAATGGTTCTTTACGCCTAACGAATACTTGCAACACACAAGATTCAAACAATGGAACCGGGTATTACGGTTTGCATTGGATCAAACCATCAAACTGGATGGATCCTTCTTTTAATGATTCCATATTTCCGCAGGCAACCATTTATTCAAATGCAACAGTAGGTGTAAATAATAAACCTGCTTATACCAACTTCACCAACATTTTTGATGACGCAACTCATGATGCTCAATTTATCTGGAGCACCAATTTGATTTTAGACAATGAAGTAATAGTGCGTCATACTGTTTCTGCCACTACCGGCATCTTAGAAAATGAAAACATAAACAAGTCAATTCGAATTTATCCTAATCCGGCAAGCAAAGAATTTAAAATTGCTATTGACAATTCAATCAATAAAAGTGAAATCAAAAGCATCAGCATTTTTAATGCTCTTGGTGAAAAGGTATATGAAACGAATAAATATTCAGACAAGATTTCTTTGGAAAATATAACTAAGGGAATTTATGCGGTGAAAATTATTATTGCCGATACGGCAGTAGTTAAGATGTTAGTTGTTCAATAATAACGAAATACAAACTGAACAAAAAGAATGAAAAAGTCATTTATTTTAATTCCTCTTTTTATAGCTGCTCATTTTTCATTCGGGCAAAGCATAAATAAAACAATGCTTCGTTTACCCGACACCGGACAGAACACAAGCTACACAACTACTTTTGGTGAAGATGCTGACTATAACATCAACACTCCATTTTATATTTTGAATGGAAACGGAACCGTTACCGATACTGTAACAAGTTTGATGTGGCAACAAACAGATGGTGGAGAAATGACCATTGAAAACGCGCAACTTTATTGCGACACACTAACACTTGGAGGTTATACCGATTGGCGTTTGCCTAACTGCCACGAACTGTTCAGCATCTTAAATCACGACAAAGTAAATCCTGCGATAGACACAATTTATTTTACAAAAACACTTGCAGAATATTGGTGGAGCAGCGAGCGACAGGCAAACGATTCAAACAAAGTTTGGGTGACAAATGCAGGAGGAGGTGTTGGCAATCATCCGAAAACAGAAACCATCAGTGCAGGTGGACCAAAAAGATTTCATGTTCGTGCTGTGCGTGATGTAACAACTCCAACACTTTTACCAAATCATTTTATGGATAACGGAAATGGAACCACCACTGACCTTGTTACTGATTTAACCTGGCAACAAATTCCTTACTCCGATTCTATAACTTGGGAACAGGCACTAACACTTGCAGACACATTAACTTTTGCAGGATATTCCGATTGGCGTTTACCGAACATTAAAGAGTTGCAATCCATTAACAATGAGAATTTGATTAATCCTTCTATCAATCAAACTTTTTTTAGCGGTGTAAATGTGAATCACTACTGGTCATCTACCAGTTTGCCTAACCAAACAACCAAAGCATGGTATCTTGACACGCAATTTGGAGTGACGACATATCAGTTCAAGACAAACAAACTTTATACGCTTTGTGTAAGAGGAAGAAATCTTGCAACAGATATTCAAGAAAATTATTCTTCGCAAAATAATTTGATTGTTTATCCAAATCCTACTGTTGGAACTATCAATATTGTCAATGAAAATTCTATTGATGAATTGCGCATCACAAATTTAATCGGACAAATTGTTTTTCATTGCAACCCGAAATCAAAATCTGTTTCAGTGAAAATAAATTCCACAGGAATTTATTTTGTGACAGTTATCTCCGGTAAAATAACAGCGACAAAGAAAATAGTAGTTGAAGAAAAATAAGCCAACCCACAAAAAAATACACTCTTAAAAACCGCTGCAAGCCAACGCTACAACCAAAGTTTTTAAGAGAGTATTTTTTTCTCCACCCCAAGAAAAAATTTCCCCCCCGCACATTTTTTTTATTTTTTTTCTCCCACCCACGGGCTTTGTGCGTAATCGGACAGACAGTGCCTTGAATGTAAATCGCTTTGAACAAAGTGTGGTGCGGACTTTACACTACAGCACTTCGGACAGACAGAAGGGCATCCGGTAACAAGGGGTTTAAGAAATTGGGGGTTCAGTAGTAAATTGTAACTTTGTGCCTCGTATAAGCAGTTGTGGTAGGTTGACAGTTTAGAGCTCCGAAATGTAACCCCTCCTAAAAATCGGACTGATTAAAAAAGGAAAAACTTTAACTTTAATCAGCCCATGAAAACAACCCGATTCACAGAAAGCCAGATCGTACAAGCCCTAAAAGAGTATGAAGGAGGCAAGAAAGCCGAGACCATTTGCCGAGATCTCGGGATTACCAAAACCACATTTTACAATTGGAAAAAGCGCTACTCCGGTATGGATGGAGAACAGCTCAGGCGTTTAAAAGAACTCGAGGAAGAGAAT
>Ga0214923_10001190_pt1 | contig 37524 bp, 33 predicted proteins | sample LL1510_MetaG_FD_177993 | JGI IMG/M metagenome (GOLD analysis project Ga0214923, IMG submission 177993) | Freshwater microbial communities from Lake Lanier, Atlanta, Georgia, United States - LL-1510 | ecosystem: Environmental > Aquatic > Freshwater > Lake | place: USA: Georgia | collected...
CTGTAGCTCCAGTATCCCCGATAGATCCAGTTGCTCCGGTGCCCCCTTCTGAACCTGTAGCTCCAGTGTCACCAGCGGAACCTGTAGCTCCAGTATCCCCGATAGATCCAGTTGCTCCGGTGCTCCCTTCGGAACCTGTAGCTCCAGTGTCACCAGCGGAACCTGTAGCTCCAGTATCGCCAATAGATCCAGTTGCTCCGGTGCCCCCTTCGGAACCTGTAGCTCCAGTGTCACCTGCGGAACCTGTAGCTCCAGTATCCCCGATAGATCCAGTTGCTCCAGTATCTCCAATAGAACCAGTTACACCAGTATCACCAATAGGACCTGTTGCTCCTGTATCCCCCGTCAATCCAGTTGCTCCAAAGCCAGCAGGACCAGTATCACCAGTATTACCAGTTGGACCAGTATCACCAGTTATACCAGTATCACCAGTATAACCAATTGGACCAGTATCACCAGTATTACCAGTTGGACCAGTATCACCAGTTATACCAGTATCACCAGTATAACCAATTGGACCAGTATCACCAGTTATACCAGTATCACCAGTATAACCAATTGGACCAGTATCACCAGTATTACCAGTTGGACCAGTATCACCAGTTATACCAGTATCACCAGTATAACCTGTTGGACCAGTATCACCAGTATTACCAGTTGGACCAGTATCCCCAGTTATACCAGTATCACCGGTTATGCCAGTATCACCAGTATAACCTGTGGGACCAGTTGATCCTGTTTGTCCAGTATCACCTGTTATACCTGTGTCACCAGTATAACCTGTTGGCCCAGTTGAACCTGTTGGCCCTGTTTGTCCAGTATCACCAGTTATACCTGTATCACCAGTATAACCTGTTGGTCCAGTTGAACCTGTTGGCCCTGTTTGTCCAGTATCACCAGTTATACCTGTGTCACCAGTATAACCTGTTGGGCCAGTTGGACCAGTTGATCCTGTTCCTCCTGTGTCACCAGTTATACCAGTAGATCCTGTTCTACCAGTTGAACCGGTTGGACCAAGAATAAAACTTACTTGATTTATATTAATTCTACTATTACTTACGGTTATAGCACTGTTAAGATTGTTATTAACATATACTACAAAATAATCTAATTGTGCTAGTGATATTGTAGTAGTCATATTTACAAAGAATTGACTATTAGTACTTGAAGGGACAAAACTTTGTCTTCCAAATATATCACCAGCATTACCTTTTTGAATATATACATCTATATAACCATTATTTGATTGAGCTGTGGTGATAGTAATACTTAAATATACTGTAACAACAGCTGTTAATTGAAATACTGAAGTATTCTGAAAACTTACTCCAATATATGGAACAATTTGAATTACACCATTACTCAATATTATATTAAATGTATCAAATACTACAATTTGATTTTGAGCTATTGTAAAATTTAATGGAGTTGTTTGATCATATACTCCTAATGGTAATGGACCTTGTAATCCTAATGGACCAGTAGCTCCTGTATCACCTGTGTCCCCAGTTAATCCAGGAGGACCAGCTAAACCAGTTGGACCTGTTCTACCAGTTGGACCAGTTGAACCAGTTGGACCAGTTGTACCACTAGGACCAGTTACACCTGTATATCCAGTATTTCCATTAAAACCAGTTGGACCAGTTCCTCCATCAACTAATCCCCAATATGTCATATTTGTTGGATTTATACCACTAACATTAGTTAAATTAATCATTACATACACAACACCATTATATCCTACTCCATCATTTGCCTTATATGTAGTTGTATTATTATATACTCCAGTCCAATTAATAGCAGCATTTAATCCAGCACGACCAGTTGGACCAGTTGAACCAGTTGATCCAGATGAACCAGTTGAACCAGTTGATCCTGTTGCTCCAGTATTTGTAGCAAGTCCAGGTTGTCCTGTTGGACCAGTTGAACCAGTTGAACCAGTTGAACCGCTTGATCCTGTTAAACCGGTGCTTCCTGTGCAACCAGTTGATCCTGTGCGACCAGTATGCCCTGTAGCACCTGTATTAGCAGCAAATCCACCGATTCCTGTTGGACCACGCGCACCAGTATCACCAGTATTTCCTGTGCTACCGGTATTACCAGTAGCACCAGTATTTGCCGCTTCACCACTTAGACCTATTGGACCAGTTGGACCTGTAATACCTGTTGATCCAGTTATACCTGTATCGCCAGTGTAACCAGGCGGACCTGTTGGACCTGTTGGACCTGTTGGACCTGTAATACCAGTTGATCCAGTTCGCCCAGTTGGACCAGTATTACCTGTTGTTCCAGTTGGTCCAGTTGAACCAGTGATGCCAGTATCACCTGTAGCGCCAGTATAGCCAGTTGGACCAGTTGAACCAGTTGGACCAGTTGCTCCTGTATTAGAAGCTAATCCACCTAAACCAGTTGGACCAGTTACACCACCAGAACCAATATAAGGAAGCACTCTGCGAGATACAATACATGAATCTATATTAGACCGAACATCATTGATTAAATTCCAATTTTTTCCATCTCTACTATAAGCCAAATTATTACCAACCACAGTTGGTAAATAAGGTGATGCTCCTAACGGAGATACGTTTCCAATAGTGATCCAATATATTCCATTCCATCCAATCGCAAAACAACCACTTGGAAACATACTAGCGGCATTAATAGAAGAATTCCATGTTAAGCCATTATAACTGTATTCAATAACATTTCCTTGTCCGGATGAAAACCAATTACGAGCAAATACTGCTACCCACATATAACCATTCCAATTCACACCGTAACAATAATTAGCACCATTATTACCTCTAGATACATTCCATGTGATTCCATCATAACTGTAAATAATTGTTGCTATAGGGCCACTTCCAGTTACGAGCCACATCTTACCATTCCATACAATTGAACTTACAACACCAAATGAACCACTTCCAGATCCACTAAAAAATCCACTACCAGGTGTTGATTTAATCCAATTTATACCATCATAACTATATGATATATTTCCACCATTATTTGATGTACTTCCATTTCCAGCAATCCAAAAGGGTCCATTAAATCCTACAGCTGTAAATACTAAATCTGTACTATTTGTAGATGTCCAAGTAATTCCATCATAACTGTATATTAAACCACTTATTGTGCTAGTTCCAGCAGCAACAAACATCCAACCACTCCAAGCAATTTGACGACAAACAGTCATAAGTGTATTTGCTGAGGTTGATCCAACCCAATTTATTCCATCTGTACTATATGCGATACTAAATGTTGATATGGATTTATTTCCTCCAGCAACCCATACGGAACCACTCCAAACTACCGAATTAACTGTTCCTAATATATTAGCTGGACTAGGTGTGCTTATCCATGTTTTACCATCATATGAATAATTACCAATTCCACCAGTAATTACAAAACTTTCAGTTAAAGGTGTTGTATTAGTAACTTTTGAAGATGCTATATATTTAGGAACTGTGCGAGCAGATACAGTATTTGCTGATATAATAAATATACTACTACCATTACCTAATACTGACCAATTTATACCATCATAACTGTTTAATATTTGACTTCCGTTAAATGATGTAGCACATATCCAAATTTTTCCATTCCATATTACTGAATAACCATATGTATCTACATCATATATACCAGTTTGATTAACTAAAGTCCAATTTATACCATCAAAGCTGTATATTAAACCACCTGTTTTAGGGTTTTGTAATGTAGCTGGAACGCGATCACTTGCTGCTACCCACATAAATCCATTCCAACCAATTGATCTTACATAATTGGCATTTGTTAGTCCAATATTTCCGTTGGCCCAATTTATTCCATCATAACTGTATGCTATAAAACTTCCACCATTTCCAGAAGCAAGCCACATATACCCATTCCATACTATTTGTGAGCAAATTACAGTAAATGTACTATTTCCATTTGACGTCCAATTTAATCCATCAAAACTATATACTAATGTTGTTGTTGTAGAAGTGCTTCCATTTTTTGTTCCTCCTGCTACCCACATATTACCATTCCATGCGATAGTAGTACAATAACCCTCAAATAACCCTAATCCATTGTTTGTATTTAACCAGTTTATACCATCATTGCTATATATTATTGTGCTCACTGAGTTTCCACTAACTACTGTTGATCCACCGGCTAACCACATACTCCCATTCCATGCCACAGCATAACCAGTATTACTAAATGTTGCTCCTGTTCCAGCATACCACCATATACCGTCTGGACTATATGCTATTCTATGTACATTATTTAGTGGAATTCCTACAGCAACCCATAAAGAACCATTCCAAGCTATTCCATTTGGTTGAATTAATATAGCATTTGGATGATTTGTTGATGTTCCTACTATCGAATAACTCCAGTTTATACCATCATAGCTTGAACCTATTTGATAAATTCCTCTACCTCCAGCAACTACAAAACTTTCAGATATAGAAGATATACCTGGAGCGCCAGGAGAACCAGTTGATCCTGGAGCACCATATCCTGTTGGACCGGTTGCTCCGGTATTAGTACTAAAACCATTTGTTCCTTGAACTCCGCGTGGTCCTGTTGGACCAGTTGATCCAGTGCGTCCAGTCGCACCAGTTCTTCCAGTTGGGCCTGTTGAACCAGTGGCTCCTGTAGTACCAGTAAAACCGGTAGAACCAGTATTTGTAGATGATCCTGGAATTCCTTGTGGTCCTTGGGGTCCGGTTGATCCAGTAGATCCACTTCCATCTTTACCACTAATTCCAGTTGGCCCAGTTAAACCAGTATAACCAGTATAACCCGTAGGACCTGTAGAACCAGTGGCTCCTGTATTTGTTGAATTTCCTGGAATACCAGTAGCTCCAGGAGCACCAGTAAACCCTTGAGGACCCATAATATAATCTAATTGTGTAATGATTAAGGCTCCTGTATTCATAACTAATGGTCGAATTAATGTATTATTTTGAAATATATAAATACTAAATCCATCACCAACTGGTAAGGCAACAGAAAACATCATTTGAAAATATGTTGGATAATTTGCTGATGGTAAATAACTTTGTCTCCCAATAATCGCACTATCACTAATTCTTTGTGCCCATATATCAATTTTAAAAGCAATAAAAATAGGAATTAATAATTGAATTGTAAGAGTTAAATTTAATGGATTTAATGATGTACTTCCATAAACACTTCCATTACGATTTATTAATACATTACCATTACTTTTTGAAGTATTAATAGTATCAAATATTAGATTAGTATTAACATTAGCATTAATTGATACATTTGAATTAAATTCATATGTTACTAATGTCATGGGTTTTAATTCTCCTGCTGGTCCAGTAGATCCTGTACTCCCTGTAGAACCAGTCCAACCTGTAGCACCAGGAGGCGTTGAAAGTGCTGGTCCAATCATACCAGTTTGAGGATTATAAACTACAAAAGTATTTGAAGATAATCCTGCTAAATTTGGTGTTACAAAAAAACCATTATCAATTGTTGCTAAAGCATTATTACCTAAAACAATAGCATTAGATACACTTGAATCGACATTTGAACCAATTAAAATATTCCTTGATGAACTTACTATACTATTTCCATTTTGATTACCAATTATAATATTTTTATTACCAATTACATTTTTTTCGCCAGCTCCCTGGCCAAAAAATAAATTATTTGATCCACTTGTATTTAAATTACCAGAGTTATTTCCTAAAAATAAATTGTAATTTCCATTTACATTATTACTTCCAGCATTAGCACCTAAAAAGGTATTATTTACACCAGTTGTATTTAGATTACCTGTATTATTACCTACAAATGTATTTAAATTTCCGGTTGTATTATTATAACCAGCATTTTGACCAATAAAAGTGTTTAAATTTCCAGTAGTGTTGTTGAATCCAGTTTTTTGACCAAGAAATACGTTCAATGTTCCAGTTGTATTATTAAATCCAGCATTTTGTCCAACAAATGTATTATTATCTGTTTGATTAAACGCTCCAGCATTTTGTCCTAATAATGTATTTTGAGATCCATTTAAATTTGTTCTTCCAGTATTTTGTCCAAGATAAACATTGTTATTTCCTGTCGTATTGTATGATCCAGCAGCATAACCTATAAATGTATTTATATTACCATCTGTATTAAATTTACCAGCATTAAATCCTAAAAAAGTATTTTCAATACCATATCTATTATTTTTTCCAGTATTAACACCAATCATCATATTTTCTACACCTGTATTATTTATATTTCCTGCATTTAATCCTATAAAAAATTCATTATTTGTAATGTGAATATTACCAATATTACTTACCTCATTACTTAAACTATCATACTTACGAATATCTTGAAGTAAATATTGATTATTTATTTCAGCCGGTTTATTTGACATTGTTATGTAATATTTTATAAAAAAAAATTTAATTTTAAATTTATTAATTTATATTATTTCATAACTAAAAAATATAATAAATAAATAAAACATTATATTTATTGATATGATTTTAATATTAATTATTATATTATGAATCTTCTTTTTATTTTAATAAATATTTTAATTCCGGTATTTTCATTGAATTGTTCAAACAATATTAGTTATTATACTAATTCTTGTCCAAATTCATTAATTACTCCAGATTGTAATTATATTAATTCAAATTTATATACTATTTGTAATTCTTTAGCTAATAGCACTGAAGTTATTAATGGATTTGGTTGTTTTGTTCAAGGAAGTAATGATGGATGTAATTTCTTAAATGGTCAAAATGACTCAAGTAATAAAATATTTTGTTGTAATCCAGTATTAGATACTAATTCAATTACTACTACTTCTAATCAAACTTCTAATCCAATACCTTCCTTTTCTAGTATTAAATCTAATTCTCCAACTAGTTCATGTGCTTATAGATCTTACAATTCTGGAAGTGATTTTTCAGCAACTCAAGGAAAAAATGGTTGGTACTACGGTTATTATAATGGGGCAACTTTTACGCAATTTACAAACTACGCTGTTTCAAGCACTGGAAGTGTTGGGTCTGTTGTATCTTGGAATTATAATCAAGCCTCTAATGGTATTATTTCTTCAACAATGATTATGCAAAATGGAGCTTTATCATGTAATACACAAACTTATGGAAATATTGCTCCTGTTCTTAGATGGTATAATCCAGTTGATTCGTGTTATCAAGATATTACAATATGGCTTATTTTAACTGGAAATTCTAATAGTGCTGGATCTATTGTTAGTCTGACTGTTAATGGAGCAGTTGTATATAGTTTTAGTGGTGTTCCTACAATAAATTCTTATTTTAATGCTTATGGAGTGCGCAGTGTTGAATTATCTGTTGGTCCTGCTAATAGTAATTGTGATTATGGTCAGAGTACATATAGTCTTATAATAAGTGCGATTGGTGCTTCTAATTCAGTTATACCAAGTAAGAGTAATACAGTCAGCTCTAGTTTTTCTCCTTCTCCAAGAATTTCTGGTTATAGCACAAATACAATTATGAATACTTATTCAATTATTAAATCTATTTCGAGTACTGGTTCTCCTTTAGCAAGTTATAGTTCTCTAAAATCAAATACAATTTCTTCTTCTAGTTCTCAAACTAAAACATCATCCGCTTCTATAGAATCTACTGATAGTTTAAGGAATTCAAAAACTAATACTGCTACAGCATCTTCTTCAGCAACTGTATTTTATTCTGGTAATTGGACAGATTATGGAGATGTATATTTTACTAGCCAAGTGGAAGTTATTACTGGCCCTATAACTATAAATCAATGTATGATATCATGTTGGCTAGATCAATTATGTGGGGGTATAAGTGTTAATTATGGATGTTCTAATGTTGTCTTAGATTCACCACAGATATTTACTCTTCAATGTGCACATTGTCGTCTTATTCCAAAATCAACTGAAATTGCAACCTATCCAGGAATATTTAGCCAACATTCTGAATGGAAATCATTTATCATATACGATAAAATATTTCCTCCTACAACATCTGTAATTTCTAGTAAAACATCAACTATTAGTCCTAATCCAACTTCTACACTAGTAATGAATAGTAATTATAATATGTGTAATAATAATGGAAAAACAATTACATTACCATTTCCAGAAAGTTATACTATTCTAAGAACAAATGAACCCGGCACTCAATATACAAATAATATGAATTGCGATATGACAATCAGAGGAGGAAATGCCAGACAAGTATTTCAAATAAACATAACTTCATTTAATACTGAAGCATGTTGTGATTTCTTAAAAATTTATGATGCTTCTGGTGCTCAAGTATTTTCAAATGCTGGAACTACGATTCCAAATTCATTTTTTATTAGTTCAACTTCTATTAGATTACAAATGACTACCGACGGGAGTGTAGTATCTTCTGGCGTTATTGTTCAAATTACTTTATACTTATTATCTAATACACCATCTCCTTCTGCGAGTAATTCTCCTAGGGAATCAAGAACATTAAGTGGATCAAGTTCATTAAGTAAATCTGGATATCCAAGTAATACTATAACAAGTTATCAATCATTATCAAAAACATCTATATCTTCAGTATCTGTTAGTGTATCTCCATTAGCTTCATTTAGCAGTTCTTCTATAACATCTTTTTCAAAATCATCAAAAGAAACTTATTCATCTAAATTTACTAATACACAATCATCAATAATAACATATTCTCCAATTATTAGTCATAGTTCTGTTATAAGTAATACTCCAACTAGTTCATCAAATATTAGTCATAGTTCGATTATAAGTAATACTCCAACTAGTTCATCAAATATTAGTCATAGTTCGATTATAAGTAATACTCCAATTAGTTCTGCGAGTGTTAGTAATTATAATAGCGAATCACATACATCATCTAAATCAAATTCAAACTCTCCATTAAATACTCTTTCAATTATACAATCAATTTCAGCATCAATATCTTTAAGTATTAGTCAAACATTATCTACATCTCCAACTTATTCATCATCTATAAGTCCATCTCAATTTATTAGACTTTCGAATGATCAAATTGGAGCAAAATTAATTGATTCATTTATAGGAAATAAAACATCATTATCATTAAATGAAACAACAGCAATCTTTAATAGTATTAGCAATTTACCAGCAGCGCAAATAACTAATTTATTAAGAACTGCTGGTGTTCTAACACTTGTTGGTAATCCAGATGTTCCTTTTGAAATAGCAACAGATACTTTCTCTTTTTTAGCTCAAGTTATCCCTCCAAAACCTTTAAATATAACTACTTCTAATTTAAAACTTAGTATTCCAAATTTAAATATATCTGGTTCAGCGGTTAGTATTATTACATGGAATGAGAATCCGTTTCAAGTTGGACAAAAATTAGATACTAACGTCTTAAGTGTAAGTGTTTCTAAATTAACTGGACAAGAGGTTGGAATACATAATTTAACTGAACCATTACAATTTAAATATAAATTAAATCTTGATCCGACAGATAGTCGTATTAATATTGCTACATATAAGATTAATTGTTTTGATAATCTAAATTACAAGATAACTGCTACTGGTCCAAGTTTTGTAAATTTAGAAAAAAATAACTCAAAATATAATATACCATGTTATGATAAAAATTATACAATCGGATGTGCTTTAAATGATACATTAATAACATTTAATTGTCCTAAACCTGTATTACAAGCAAAATGTATGTATTGGAATAATACACTTGGAATTTGGGATGATCAAGGATGTTCAGTTGTTAGTGTTACTAATTCTGAATTAATATGTAATTGTTCTCACTTAACAGACTTTGGATCAAGATTTGAGGCTGTATATAAATCAAATAAAGATATATTTTCTGATGCTGGAAGTGTTTATTCATTAGAGGGGTTAGAAAAATACAAACAATTTTATATTACTTTTGGAGTATTAGCTATTGTCGGATTTTTAGCTTTTGGATTTGGATTATATTTAGATATTATATCAGCAAATAAATATTATGAATCATTAATAAAATTACCAATAATAAAACAATTAAAACAGAAAACTGGTTGTTTAATTGATATTTGTTATGAATATTCTGTTTCTTTTAAGGAAATTAAAAGTGATAATAATTCAGATAATAATTATATAGAAAAAAATATAAATTCCAGGTGTAATATGATTAAAAGATTTATATTTATTTGGTGGAATCGTTTATTATTTCAACATTCACATTTAAGTGCTTTTTTAAGATTTGATCCGAGAATGCCTAGATTATTTAGATTATTAATTATATTTGTTGCTCAATTTAATTCTCTCTTCTTAACAGCTTTCTTATATGCTTTTAAATATGGTGATGAATCTGTTGGAGCAAATGTAGAAACAGTTACTTTAATTGATATTATTCTACTTGCGGTTATTACAGCAGCATTAAATACTCCTTGTATGACAATATTAATTAGAATGACTAATTTGGCAGGAATTGAAGAATTTAAATGGAGATATCCTATACTATATGATGAATTAATAAGAAGACATGATTTTGAAAATGAACTATTATTATTTAAAAATGAAGAATTAGATATTGATAAATTAAATATTATCAAATATAAGAATGATTTAAAAAGAAATAATAAATTAAAAAATAAACAAAATAATAAACAAAATGATAGTAATATCAATAATAATCTTGACGGAGGTGATACAGAAGATGGAATTATGAATCGTATTTTTTCATATTTTTTCTTTTCAAAGAAAAAAGATATTTTTAAAGAAAAAGGATCAATTGATAATGCTTATAAAATAGCAAATAAACCATATCCTTTAATTACTAAGAAACCGGCTTATTATTCCTATTTTCCATTTCATACTAAAATTGGAGGACTTATCTTTTGTGTATCTATTGGATGGTTTATATGGTGCTTAAATTATTTATTATTATTCGCAGCACATCATAATAGCAATGTATCTACAAATATGTTAACTTCATTTGGTATATCTGAAATAACGACAGTTTTTATAACTCAACCAATAACATTATTTTTTTTAATGTTGATAACATACATAATTAATTTGGCTTTAAAAAAATTAAATTATAAGAAAACGAATATTCAAATTCCATCAATATATTATTTTTCAGATCCATTTATTAAACCATATTCAACAATGTTATCAACATCTTTTGCTTATAATATATTTTTAAATAGTCCAGCAAATTTAATAGAATCTGGAGTACAACATAAAAGCGTGTCAAAAAATTTAGGTTATGCGCCATTAAATGGAATAATTGAATCAATTGAATCAAATGAATTAGATAAGATAACAATAGATGAAAGACATGAAAAGATTATTGAATTATATGAAATATTAAAAGACAAAAATAAATTAAATAATTTAACAAATGTAATTTATATAAATGATTTAGATGATTATATAGATTATTCAAATAATAATATTATCATTAAACAAATTGATGCTTCTGAAAAAAATATAAATCAAATGTATGTTAAAACAATTAATAATAATTTAAATTATTATCACAAAAAATAAAATTAAAAAATAAATATTTATTTTTTAATTCATAATCAAATTATATCAGCAAATAATACATTAAATCATTCCTCGTTTTCCTCCTCGCAAACCGTCTCAAGTGATAGTGAGAGGTTTGAAACTTTTGTTTGTGTCTGTTTCTTTCGTCTTTTGTTCTGAACAGACTTTCCTAATCCAAGTTGGAAAATCTTGTTTTCTTTGTTAATTGAACTAGTTCCTGAGTAACAAGGAGTACTAAGAGGACTTGGAGATGGTGATAGATTCGACCGATCTGTCTTCAGTGGTGACTGTCCAATTGATAATCCTGAAAAAATTGTTGCTAACTCGGAATCAACTGTATTTGACCCCCAATCTTGGGCTCCTAAGGAAGCAAACATAGCTGCTCTCCTTGCTACTGACATTTCAGCTCTTCTTGCGTAGGACATCTCTTCTTCCCCTGTTGCGGCCATTTAGAACTGTCTCGCAAAAAGTAACTCAGGCGTTTAAAATCTAAGGCTCCTGAGTATGTATTTTTTTTTCAATTTTTATCTATTTATATATATATTATGGTTAATTATATGTGTGATTATTTATATTTAGTATGTTTCTGTTTTTGTTGTACAAATCATAAATTTAATTTAGAAATAGATAATGATTCTGATTCTGAACCAGATATTAATATAAATGATTCAGATGATTCAGACGAGTATATTTTTGGATATGATAAATATGATACAAAATTAGAATGAAAAATCTTTATCAACTTCAAAAGCCCATTTAAATTTTTCTTGTAGGGATTTATTAAATATCTTATCTATTGGAATATCGTGTTTCTTCATAAATGATACAGTAATTCTAGGATCAATATAATTTATCTTTGATGTTCCCAATGATAAATTCTTTAATTCTTGTTTTAAATCTAATTTAATCTTCATCTTTTTTATCTTTTCATTATATTTTTTTGGATCTTTAGCAGCATTTTTTTTCTCTTTTAGCATTTTGATTTGATTCTTTATCTTATCTGTCTGTTCTGAAAAATTCTTTGATATATTCTTTTGATGATTGCATAATAACGCAACTTTAGCATTTGCTTTGTTAAATCCATCCATCAATAAATCAAATTTATCATCCTTTGTATATGAGGCATATTTTTTTGTTATATCCTCTAATTCGCTCGAAAATAAATTACTCGCATTATATGTTCTAAATACTTTAGCCGTTAATCCATCCATAAATATTTTTAAATATTCATTTAAATCAATTGTTTTTATCTTATCAAATATGTCATCTCCTTTATTTTTTCCCTTTTTTAATTCAATTAAATTATTATAAACCTGAGGAATAACACTTACAGTTCTTACATATCTTACGCTATCCTTGCCTAAGAAATCTAATTTAATTTTATTTTCTTCTAAATTATCTATATGTTCTACTCTTAATGATACTACACCAACTGTATCTGCTTCATCATCTCCCTTTTCATTACCAACTCTTAGAGCAAAATTATCTATAAAATATAAAGCTGTTGATAATTGTTGAATTTTTTCATCCTTACTCTCTAAATTTTCATTATTCTTTAATCTAATTGTTTTAATATGCTTTTTTAATCTTCTCGCTGTTTCAAATTTATCTAAATCTCCCTGTGCTTTTATATCTGATTTATCTGATAACCATACATATTTAGTCTTTCCTGTTATCTCATCCTTCCAACTAGCCAACCAAATACTATTCTTTTCATGAACTATAGCCCCCCATTTGTGTCCTTTTTCAACAGGGGGTATTGTGGCATCTTTGCTTAAATTTAATGTTATATCTTCTGGATAAACTCTCATCTTTATTTTTCCAATATAAGGATGACATCCTCTTCCTATAAATATTGAAGGAGGTTCAACTAAATAATTTCCAACCGGTTGAGCTTTTCCATCAACATAAGCTGTTTTATATTTTTCAGTATCTTTTTCTTTTATAGTTTTAATTTCTTCTTTTTCAGTCTTGCTTAGAGTTTTCTTTTTTTCTCTTAATTCTAGGATATATTTATAAATTTGTCCAAAATCACAATTTTCTAGATCTTGAATTATATGTTCTTTTCCTAATATCTTCTTCCAATCTTTAAAAAAATTCTTTTTAAATTTTTCTAATTTATAATATTCTGTATCAATATAACGAGCAAATATTGTAGCATATTCTTCTGCTTCTTCTGATAAGACAACTTTTTGCCCTTTATACTGAATTGGAATTTTATGTGGAACATATGGCGGAGAAAACATTACTCCATTATGATGAAATGTAGTCCATTTAATATTAACTTTTCCACCAATTACTCCACCTTTTTGTAATTTTGAGGAATTATAAGATCCGTCTAAATCTTTAAATTGTTTATATATAAAATAATATGAAAGTAGTAATTTCTTACTCATATAATAAATTAGAAAAATAAAAATTGAAAAAAATAATAATATAAATTCTCCTAAAAATATTTTAACATGTCCTCATCAGATCCTACTATTGCCTTTGCGCTTCCACGCGATGCTCCAGGCGTTGTGACTACGTTACTTTCTACTCTTCATGGCGCGCACCTTAATGGACAAGGCATCTTATGCTATTTAACTACATACGATGCTCGTGCGTTGCGGTTGGTCAATCACGAGAGCAGAGAGGCAGTCTCAGCCTTTCGCTGGAAAGACAAAAAAACGAGAATTACGGGTTCTCTTGCTGCTTGGCGCGCCTGTTTTCCAAGAGCAGTATGGGCAAACCTAATAGATAGGAAAAAAATCACTAACGATGACCTGATGCATTTGGCTAACATTGAGATTTTAACAATGTATGCTTGTGGCTGTACTAAGATAACCATAGATGATTTTGGCTGTCCCGATTTAAATAGAGAAATTGATCCTCGGTATAATTTTTTCTCAATGAGCCGACTCTTAAAATGGTGGCTTTTTCAACACGGAGACTTTCGTCGTTTTGTACCTGCTTATTGCGAAATTCATACGCATTTGTGGTGGGGCGGATGGCCCCGCCCCAATGTAAGTTTTGACGAGTGGGCTTAATGAGGTAACTCTTAGATTACTAATATGAACTTGGAAACTTTCATCGTATTTCATCCGCTTACAGCCCTAAACATACGCAAGAATATTGGGGGCGGCCGGTGAGTCCTAAGGTAAGTTTTGAAAAACAAAAAGAAATTAATTTATTAATATCTTTTTATTATAAAATAACTTAAGCAGAAATATTAAGAATTTTATCTAAATACTCCATCTTTATTTTCATCTGTTTTCCATTCATTTTTCCACTATCTTCTAACACAATACAATTATATTTATATTCTAACATGTTTGTTAAATGATGATAACATTCATTTGGATCTGAATATGGCATTATTTCTATTATTGTTATTCCTTTCTTCGCAAATAACATATTAGTTAATCCAGCTCCATGTGGTCCTATTATTATTTTTGCTCTATTAAATAATTTAATTGTTTCTACAACACTTAAACTATCAAATTCGATCCATTCAATTGATGGATATTTTGTTCTTAAATAAAAAACCATTTCATCATGATTTATTATTTTTCTTTCATGTTCTGCTCTTTTAATTATAATACCTATTTCAGAAGATAATTCTTGTTTTAAAAGTGGATTTTCTTCTAACAAATTCTTTGCCAATAATAATTCATGGCAACTTGGTTTTCCGGATAATGATATATTTGTTACATAACACTCTTTTATTTTATACAAGATACTTGGATCATTTTTTATAATAGGATTCTTTATTTTAAATTTTAGTAAGTCTAATAATTCCATTATATATTTATTATTTGTGTTAATTATAATTGGTAAGGAAGGGTCATATAATGATAGTTTAATTAAATTTGGTATTTCTTCTGTTATAAAATGATAATAATTACTTCCCCAGATACTTAATACATATCCACATTTTTCAATCTCTATTGTCTGTTTAATTTGAACAGGATTCAAATACTTTAACATAGAATAATAAATTAAGTTATCTCCATAACATATAATATTTTGCTTCTTATAGATACTCATTACATCAGAATATATAATTGTATCATTATTCGCAAAATAAGTTCTAAATGTTTTTTCATGATTCAAATACATTTCAATGATCTTTTCACCTGTAATTGTATATGAACTAAAATTGTATTTATATTGATTCACATCTTTACGAACCATAATATTTTCACCTGATATGTCTAAATTATTTATAGTATTCATCCTAAATTTTAGTATTAACTATTTTATTTATATTGTCTTAAATATAAATAAACTAATTAGCAACCTTCTCTTAATCCTATATTATCTTCTAATTCGTTAATATAATAATCAACTATTGTATCAACATCTTTTTCATCATAATATAAGGTTGTATTTTTTAATTTATTTTTTAATACTGCTTTTCCATAAGTTTGTACATACTCTAACACCAATTTTAATTCTTTTATACCAATACTATTAATATTTTTATAAAATTCATAAACAGTTATTGATGAAAAATCTGTAATAAGCTGATTTTTCATATTATCTAAATCAATATTGATTAGCCTAAATATCTCAGTTAAATTAAGTTCTTTATATTCTTTCTTTGAGATTGCTAAACCTTGAAGAGAATTAATTATATCATCCATGATAAGTTTATTAATAATAATTCCTTATAATAATATGGAAAAAAATCAATTTTTTCAAATTATATTATTAATATAAACAATAAATATTATATTATAGAAATGTCAAAACGTAGATTATCTTGGGCAGTAATTCCTACTCGTTCCGTTAAAAAGGTCAAAGAAGAAGAAACAAATGATGGAAGTGATGGAGAAGGAGAAATAGATATCAGTAAATTATTTAGAGGTCCATCAAATCCTGCTTGTTATACAATCGATAATAATATTTATTTTAATGATGACATTAGTATGGAAACTGTAACAGTCCTTAACAAAGAAATTCGTAATCTTCAAAATAAGCTTTTAATGGTTTCAATTAAAATGGGAATTGAACCACCTCCAATCAAACTACATCTCACAACATATGGTGGATCTGTTCATGCTGCATTTTCTGTAATTGGATGTATTAAGTCAAGTCGTGTTCCAGTTCATACAGTAATTGATGGATATGTAGCATCTGCTGGAACATTAATTAGTATATGTGGTGCGAAAAGATATATGCATAAACATTCGAGTATGTTAATTCATGAACTACGCAGTGGAACATGGGGCAAAATGAGTGTACTTGAAGAAGAATTTGAAAATCTTAAAAAGATGATGACTAAAATTAAGGATTTATATTTAGAACATACTAAACTAAAGAAGAAGGATCTTGATGCTATCTTAAGAAAGGATAATGATTGGTATGCTGATGAATGCCTCAAGAGTGGTTTAGTTGATGAATTAATTTAGAGTGGTTAAAGTTGAAGGTAAGATTTAGTTTGATTTGCGAGATATAAACTGAATACACTTACAAAAACTCCCCAAGAAATATCTATTGCGAGAACATTTAAATCCCAATTTTTAAATGTTGTCATATTTGTAAATTCATAGGTTCCGTATATAGCAAACCCTAAAATTGCTGCCTTAAAGTAAGATGGAGGATTTGAATCATAAAAAATAAGAAAATAATAAGAGATAATCATTACGATATAAGCAGCTAATGCGGCATATAGATTAACAGTCATTGGAGTATTTTGAATTTTAGCAATCATTGGACCGAACATAGTTGAAAAAATTTGTATCCATACAATGTCTAAAATAAGAAAGATTATTGCGAATAAAATAAATAATGTTGTGTTCATATATAATATAATAATAAAAATATTATTATAATAAAATTGAAAAATTTATTATAATAAGTATCTCAAAGTACATTTAATTTGGTCAAACACACACTTTCCCTTTACCATGGAATCAATCTTTATCTCTTGTCTCATCATTACAGCACAAAGAGGCTTTCATAAGGAAGTAAAACCCTTCATCGCACTCTGCCGCGAAATATGGTATGATAAGCAATTGTGGGCAGCAATCAAAGACACCAAGTTTGGTTCAATCGGCCGCACGCATATAATGTACGCAGCAAAGACAGGGAATATTGCGCGTCTGAAATGGCTTCTAGATCGAGGCGCACAGTTAGATCAAAAAGATTTGTTTGGACATGACGCTTTTACTTATGCGTGCGAGTTCGGACAGTTAGATATGGTTCGTTATCTGATAGAACGTGGCGTTAAAATTAATACTAATGAACTTATTTCACCTCTTTCTCAAGCTTGTTGGAATGGTCATTTTAGCGTGGTCCGTATTCTTTTTGAGAATGGTGCTGTAGTGGATGATTTTGATATCTTATACAAGGCATGTATGAATGGATACGTAGAAGTAGTTCGTGAGCTTCTAGCATACGACGCACATCTAGTAACTAAAGATTGGGATGAATATCGTGAAACTCCTCTTCATATCGCCATCAGTCGGGGGCACATGGAGGTTGTTAGAGAATTGACAACGCGAGGTGCCTTTCTGAATGAGGTTAATTGTGACAACAAAACGCCAATATGTTGCGCCAGCTGGATTGGTAATTTAGAGATGGTTAAGTTATTGATATCAGCTGGGGCCCATATAAATGTTAATCCATCTCCTCTTTTCTTTGCCTGTAGGCAGGGTCATTTGAATATAGTTAAAGAAATACTTACGCATGGTGCTAATGTAAATCTTGGATATATTGATCATTGGGAAGATAGAACGCCTTTAAAAATTGCTAAGAAATATCACCTATATGAGATTGAGACACTTCTTTTGAATAATGGTGCGACTAATTAAGTTTAAAATAAATCTCATTTATAAAATAAAAAATAAAATTTTTTATTTTTTATTTTATACTAGTAATATGGTATGTGTCAGTAATAATTTACTAAAAAATTGAAAATTTAATAAATATAAAATTTCACTCATTTCTTATATGGGTCATCCATACACAGCTTTTAATTTTTCAGCTATGGAGACCACCCCTTTTGCCTTTATCCTCTTTGCCGCCGCACTCGCTGGCTTCAAAGAAGATGCTGATCGCTTCCTTTTACTCTCCCATGCCACATGGGATGATGTTAGATTGGGAGCTGTCGTCAAAGACCTCCAGCATGGTCCAAAGAAGCGCACGCGTCTCATGTTCGCTGCACAGGCAGGAAAAATTGACCGTATGAAATGGCTTCTGGCACGAGGAGCACGTCCGGAGCTAAGAGACGCGGATGGGATGACAGCGCTTGATCACGCGTGTAAGGCTGGTCAGTTGCTGGCGGTGCAGGTACTCGTTGCTAATAGGGCTGTTATTAACCCGTCTGTTAGCAACTATACACCTCTCTACATAGCATGTCAGTATGGTCGTGCAGAGGTGGCAATGTGGCTGCTTCAGAATGGTGCCAGCGCGGTCGCAGTGTGTTTAGAAGACGAGACTCCACTGCACGTTGCCTGCTGTGCGTGCCCTATAGTTGTGGGCGAACTGCTAAACAATGGGGCACTAGTGAACGCAGTTACATCAGATGGATATACTCCTCTGAACATCGCGTCTCAATTTGGAAATTTAGATTCTGTTATTTTGCTTCTAGAGGCGGGAGCTTTTGTAAATTCAGAAAATCTCTTGCTCAATTCTTCTTCTTTGTTCTGGGCCTGTAAAGAAGGGCACTTGGAGGTGGCCATGGAGCTAGTTGCGCAAGGTGCTGATGTAAATATGGGGCGGATGGGCTTTTTTGAAGATGGAACACTTTGGGGTCAGAATCCTCTGGATGCTGCGCATCTTTGTAACGGTGGATATAAGAAGAGGTGTCAGATATCAGAGTTTCTCATGGAACATGGTGGCATAAAGTGGGTTGCTGATAATTAATACCGCCAAATCAAAAATTACGCTGTTAAAAAAGCAAAAATAAAATTTTTTATTTTTGTTTCTTTTTGTTTCTTTTTTTTATCTTTATTTTTATCTTAATTGCTTTCTTAAATTATTAATTATTAAATCTTTTGTTCGAACCTCACTGTTTAAACGATTAACTTCAAACTCTAATTCCGTTAATAAAAATTTCATCTGATAAATTAAATCTTGATGATGAATACTAAAATTATTTATTCTAGATGATTCTTCGTGTAATACACTCTTCATATAATCATTATGAGATCTTGTTTGTTTTACTTCATTTTCTAATAAAGAACATTTATTTTCTAGAAGAGCACATTTATTAATTAAGTTTTTATTGATAGAATCAATTTTATTATTTAATATTTTATATCTTTCATCAATCCTTACTGTAGTAGTCATATTTGAAGTCATTATCTTAATATTATAATATATAGATAAACTTTTATATTTATATAATAATAAAATAATAATATAATAATATAAATGTTATTACAAGGAGAATTTTATTTAGCAAATAATATAGATGATAAAAAAGAAGCATTACTTCGATTTATAGATGATGATAACTTAACTAATTTACTTATAATAGATGAAAAAATAGATGCTGATATAAAGATTATCCTAAATAAATTATCAGAAGCAAAAAAATTATTTTGTAAAATTGCTATTATATTACCAGATACTTCTAAAATTATATTTGAAGAATCTGTTAGTGTAATTGAAGATAAAATTAATATTGTTAAAACAATTTTTATTCGTAAATCTTTAGATAATATCTCTAGAATAATAATTCATAAATATTGGCCAATTGTTGGATTCTTTTAATTATCTCTTATATTCCGCAAGATACATGTCATTAAATCCATTTATATTTATAATATTATATCCAATATTTTGAAGTGTCTTAAATAATTCTTCTTTGATTTTATTTGCTGGAACTCCTTCTTTTTCTTTCCATTCTCCCCAACTTTCAAATAAAATATTTGGATAATTATTATTTTTTAATGTGTCCAATGATCCTAATATTACCTCTTTTTCAAATCCTTCTACATCAATCTTTATAAATCCAATATTTGTTAGATTAAATGAATCTAATGTTTTTACCTTAATTTTAATCTTCTTACAATTTTCGTCTTTTTGGCTCAGCACTTTGCATCCATTTCCTCCTCCATCATTTGATCTAAAATAATAATCAAGCGTATCTTCTTTATCTCCAAGAGCATAACTGAAAGGTGAAATTTTATCTTCCATTTCATGTAAAGCAATATTTGCCGCTAAATAACAAAATACTTTAGGATTACATTCAAAAGCATAAGTATGATTTGCTTTCTTACCACATACCCAAGAATAAGTTCCAACATGAGCTCCAATATCAATAAAATCTTTTGTTGTAGAAATAAATGTATCAGTGATCCAATGAATTAGATTCTTTTCAGCAATTCCAGATTCAAAGAACCATTTAGCAACACCAATTTCAGGAAAAAATAATAATTGTTTTTCTTTAAGATTTGGATTCGTTTTTTGAAGTTTCATAAATAAAGGATCTTCAGTTTTAGCACTATCTTCACAAAGTAAATACATAAATAATTTATGTTTTTACTTTTATATCAACTCTTTTGAAATTGATTGATATAAAATTTTTTAGCGCCAGCTTGTATTGTTCATCTTCCACTGACGTGATTGCGGCTGTGCGGATTCCTTCCACTTCCGCACAGGAGCATTTTTTGCCAGCCACTGCCGCATTGGAGAGTTCTTGTCCTTCTCCGGGATCCGGATAATATCCTCTAGTGTCGCCCACTGAATACGGACGATTTCTTCCGGATCAACCACGCGCAGATCAGCTGGCATTTTGATATGCTCCTGACTTTCCTTCAAATCCACAATGTAGAAGATGATGGTGTCGCGGTCGCACTTAAATGTATTTTTTGGGTTGATTGCCTCGTAGGCGATTACAATTCTGGTTTCTTCCCAGAGCTCACGAAGAGCAGTCTTGATAGGATTATCTTCATCCCCAGGTTCCATGTGACCCTTTGGAAAACCCCATTTTCCAATAGAGTCGTGGGTGTTGTTTCCCTTTAGGATAAGGTATACTGATGTCCCGTTAGGGAGAACCTTGTGGAGGATGATGCCTGCGCGGATAACAATTTCAGAGCGAGTTTCGTGTTTGGACATGATTGTGAGCAAGGGTTTTTTAGAAGTGAAACCTCTAGAGAATATTTTTTTCAATTTTTTGGAAGCCTACAAAAAATAGCTGGGAGCAACGCGACATGTCAATTTTTTGGAAGCCTACAAAAAATAGCTGGGAGCAACGCGACATGTCAATTTTTTTATAAAACAACCTAATCTGTCTGCTCATTGTCACCGTCATTTGACTCAAACTCATCTTCTTCACTAACCATCTCACAGCCACATCCTTCAATCTCACACGGGTGTGCCTCAGAGTCAAATGGAGCCAACGTAATTCGAATCCCTTTCAGCTTTGCTATAACTGTCTCGTGCGGCAAAATAAAGCCTTTCTCAATACAGTGCTTGTGCAGCTCTCTAATCTCTTTAATCTTTGGGTCATAAATCCACATTCCAGAAGAAATCTGAATCTGCGGACAAGAACGAAGTGCCTCATTTTCAGCACATGAACAACTTCCCATCATTCTGCACACAAAAACTGTGCATTCTGATTTCTTATCAGAAGCTGTATCCGAGTGATGAAAATCATTTGCTAAGGAAGAAACAGTTTTTGGAGAAGGAGCCCGACCAGAATATGTCTCCGTCAAGTGAGAAATCTTTGCCTTAGAACGCGCGGTCTGTGTAGAGGCCATGATGTTTGTGCTTTTAAATATTTAATATAGGAATTTATATTAAATATATTTTCAATTTTATATGAGTTAAAATAATAAATTTAATTGGCAATTAATTCATATTTTTTTATTAATCCTTCTGGTATAGAATCTATACATTTTTTCTTGCGCAAAATAACCATTCTATTATCAATAGTTTTTTCTACTATATCGTAATAATCTAAAATAATATGATACTGTGGTCTATCTAAAAAATCATCAAAAGCAATTAAACAATCTGTATTGATAATGTCAAAACATTTTAAGCAACATGCTACCCGAAAACGCCCATCAATTAATATTAAGTCAATACTTTGTTGTTCTTCTAATGTTAATTTTCTTATATTATCACTATAATTTATACGTTGGATTTGAGTACTATTTGGTCCAGGATATCCCCAAGTATCTGGCTTGACATTCATTTCATTAAAAATATATATAACATTGTTTGATGTAATTTTTTGTAGCAGAATATTTAACCATTTTTTATCGCTTTCAACAGAATATATTTTAATTATATTATTTCTTATACTCGCTTGATATGTAGAACCACCTGACCCATACTCAAAATATATTTTAGATTTATCTAAATACTTATAAAACATTTGTTTATCGTTTATTGCTAAATGAGGTTCCATTATATTATATACATATACAAAAATATTAAGAATACTGTTAAAAACTAAAGTTAAGAGTTCTTAAATTTAATATTTGTCAGTACTATTTGAAAAATATTCTTTCTTAAAATCATATAAATTCATTTTTCCCATACTTAAATTACATTGAGCGCATATAGGTAGTAAATTATCTACAGTTGTACTACCCCCATCTACTTCAGATATAATATGTCCGCAATGAAATTCAATTTGACGAATTTCTTCATGTTCGCAACATAAACATTTAGTAGCTCCAATTGAAGGACCAATCCATTTATCCCATGTTTGTTTTTTGAGTGATTTAGGTATTGATTTTTTTCTATAATTATTTTTAACAAATCCTTTTTTTAATTTAAAATTATTTGGTTTATTTTGAACAGGTTTAATTTCTTTATTTGTATTTGATAAACAACTTCCCATAATTATATTATTATATGTATTCTTTTAACTTCTTTATTTTCTTTATTTTCTATTTCTGTATTTTTTTGTAAATTATATTCAGCTATTTCTCTTGGATTTTGTGAAGAACCTGCGATAGAATAAGCAGGAAATTGAACTAAATATATATTATCAATTGTTGTTTTTAAATATTGTAAAATAGTTCCTTGAAATTTTTGGAAATTCCATATAAAAATTACTTCTTCGCCAGCTTGAAATTTCATTATAATAGTTTATATAATATTCTTTAAATAATTAATTTTTCATTTTTTTATTATATAATATATAAATGAACAATAAAATTATATTATTAAGTGTTTTAATTCTTTTATCAGCAATCAGTCCATTTTTATTTTCAAATACTTTAGCTAATGTTTCAATTATGAATTCATTTTTCTTTAATAGTTTATTTTATTTCGTTATTGCTATGGGTATTTGTGCGTTTTATTGCCATAAAGGAGAATTAAGTTTAGATATATTTAAAGATATAACAAACGAACAAATTATGGGATATACCTTTTTAGCAGTTGTTTATATTAGTACAACATTTTTATCAGCTCAATTATATAAATCTTTCCCAGTTAGTGAAATAACACCATACAAGAATTCATTAACATTATTACTACAATTTGTTATTGGTTATTTAGTATTAAAAAATAAACCAACTAATTATAAAATTATGGGTGGATTACTAATGATTATTGGTGTATATGTATTTAGTATCTAAAATGATGATTAAATTCTATCTCACGACAAATACCTAAGATATCTTTTTCAATATTAGATAAATTTGATATAAAATCATATTTATTTAATGGCTCAATTATTTTGTTGGCATATATAGTTATATTCTTTTTTCTTCTCTTATTTTTATTTAATATAAAATTAATATCATCTTTTACATATAGAACTACAAAATCATCTGTTATTTCCGACAAAAAATATAATATATCATTGCTTGTTATTATATAATTATAACAATCATAGTTTTTTACAGTTGAATATGATAACATACGAACATCATATGATTCTGATAAATAATCTAATAATAAAGTATCAATATCGGGTAAGCAACAAATAGCTATATTATATTTAAACATAAATTTAGATAAATTATAAAATATAAAATAATCTAAATCTAATCACAAATCTTAATCCTTTACTTAAGTTTTATCCTTTACTTAAGGAGATGACGGGATTGGTGCTCCAAGAGGCACTGACTCCTCTTGAACTGTCGCCATAGCGGGAGGCTTTACATCATCTGGGGGCATTGGGCCACCTCCGTTGGCACCGCCGCCGCTTGCGCTGCCACCGCCGTTGGCACTTGCACCACCACCGCTTGCGCTTGCACTGCTAGCGCCACCGCTTGCGCTTGCGCTTGGCACATCGCGCATAGCACGAGGGGCACCAGGCGTATGATATGCGCGAACCATCTGCTGACTAGCATCAACACAGGCTGGACTGGAAAAGAGACCTGGAGTTTGCCCACCAACATCAGCAGTCACTCCACCTTGACTACTATAGTTTCCAGCATACCCTGCCGTGCGATATGCGACATTTGCTTGGGCGCCAGCATGGCCCAGAATCGCCTTTTCAATTTCATCAACTGATCCTGCCAACTGCGCCCTCATCATAATAGCAAGAGGGTTTGACCTAAATTCAAAAGCGTCAAAATGCTCTAAACTTTTAGAAATAATCTGTTTAGCCTCCGCAAATTGGTGGTTCTTGCTAAGGTTAGAAACTTCAGCAAACACTTTGCTATTCTTGCTACGTAGCTCCTGAACCAAAATATCCTCAGCAGAACACTCTCCGTCCGCTGGAATAAAAACTTTTTCCGAAACCTTTTCTGCCTCAGTCCATTTTAGCACAAAGGGAGAGGCCTCAAACCCAAACGGAACCTTAAAGATAGCCCACTTCGGCTGCCCCTCAATAATAGAACCAATCTCAAATGTGCCGGATGGAAATGTGGAAGAGGAAAGCTCAAGACAAATAATGCTTGGATGAAATACCAATGAAATCTTGTTGGCAACTAGTGTTTTCATTGAGGCAAGCATTTCGCCAATTGAAATAGCCAACATGGTCTCGGATGAAATAAATGTATAAATACCATGCGTTGGCTCTGAAAGTCCTTTTAAGAAATTAGCTTTGTGGTCAGTCCCATAACCAAGAGTATAAATGGGTGCGCCCTTCATGATAGGGTAAGACTCAAACAAAGAACGAATACCTGTAACTTGCGTGATTCCTACAGTTAGGTCTCCGTCGGTCAGAACAACAATTGCATCTGCCTTTTTTGAGGAAGTTTTTAACTCTTCTCCGACTAGGATGACGCCAGAACTTAAATTAGTCTCACCGCAAGCACCAATCTTGTTAATCTCTTCAATCATCATCGGAATCTGCTCAGGGGCTTCTGTAATAACAATCTCCTTAAAAATCATTGTAGCATGGGTATTAAAAGTAACAAGAGTAATGGTGTCACCAGTTTTAAGCACCGACAACAGGACAACTAAAGTACGAAGCACAGAAGAAATACGAGTTGGAATCTCTACCGTATCATCATCTTCTTTCTTAATTTCAAATAAAGGGCGGCTCATTGAGCCGCTTGTATCAATAAGCAAAACTACATTAATACTCTTCTGAACTGCTCCTGAACCAGAAATCTGAACACCGAGAAGACCAGGCTCTGACTCAGTCGGCTTTGTCGCAAAACTTGCTTTTAGAGTGATGGGCATGTTAGGCAAAGAAGTGGGAGTTTTTTTACTATTTGGTATGAATTACAATAATGTAAATATTTCAATTTTTTATTAGATTATATTTGATAAAAATATAATCTAATAAAAAAAAATCTACTTCAGCTTGCGGTAGCGCTTCAGCTTGCATCTTGGCTCAAAGTTGCTGCCTGCGCTCTCGCCGCCATATGCGCATCATAATCGGTCTTAAAAAGACCGGCTTCGAGCGCATCAATAATCTTTCGCACATTGGCTTCTGGAATACCAGAAAGGACAAAGTCATCAAGAAAAACATCGCGGCAGAACAACTCTCCATCGTTTGCGAAATAAACAGGAATCGTCCATTTGCCAACATTAGATCTCTGAACAATCTTATCGCCATCAACATCCGAAGAGATAATATATCCACCGGGGGTTATGCTACCGTCGCTCCGTGGAATCGAAATGTTTTCTGTCTTAATCTCTGGAAATGTTTCTAGCAAAATGGCTACTGGAAGCCTTCGGCTGTTGTGAAGCTCAGCGTTCCAGTCACGCTTTGCCCACGGAGAATGCTCCTCGCACGAAAAAATACCAATCTCTCCAGGATACTCACGATAACCAAAATGTTTTGCTACTTTGCCTGAACAATAGGCGCAGACTGGTTCGCGCTCGCCCTTCCACATAACTTCAGTGTATTTCGGAGTTGCGCAAAGGCGCACTGCCATTGAAGGCTAAGCGCAAGTTATGTGAGGACAACTGAAGCGTGTTTTAATAATAAATAAATACTAATATTATTTTATTTTTCAATTTTTTCTAATTGATAATTCAAATAAACATCAATAATTGGATGATTTTTTAATTCATCAATTATTTCATTTATTTGATCTTCAACTGCTTCAAGTGGCCATTTATCTACATTCTTCTTGAGCAAGCATGGATTTTTTTTATATTTGCGACTTGTTTTAAATTCTCCACCTCTAACATTATTATAACCAAAACTATTCATTAATCCAAATGTTATTTGTGTTTCTAAAAATTCAACTGCGTCATCATTATATTCATCTGAATCTAATTCAATATCATATACTTTTTCTATTTTTCCATAGGTAAATAACTTTGTAAATTCTGAACCTTTTCCTGTTTGATGTTCTTTGATTCTTTTCTCTAAATTTTTTGTTATTCCTACATACAATGCTTCATTATCTAATGATAAAATATATATATGTGATTTTACCATTTAATCAATTAGTTATAGTCTAAATTAATATCATTATATAATATTATGATATCAATTTTTTAATAAATTAAAAATCTGAATCTAAATCTCAATCTGAATCTGAATCTGAATCAACTAGATCTTCGACTCCTCCGGGTTGGGCAGGTTCGCCCGCGGGGGCATCAGGAGAACGTGAGGGCGCAAAATCCTCTCCATTGCGGTCACGCTGTTAAGAAGCGCCTGCCGGGTCTCAGAAATCACCGACTCCACCGATGCCGGGTCCCGCATAACCTCCAAGTAAATCGCAAGGCATTCGTCAATGTGCGCAGAAGACGCTTTCGCAGCAGCAATCTGAAGCTTGCGCGTTGCGGTCAGCACAGGCACCTCGGGGGTCACGTCAGAAATGACGGACGCGGAGGAGCTACTTACCTCAAGGAGCGCAGGCGCGGCGCGCTCCGAACGCAGGGGCGGGCGCGGCGCTGGCAGCCCTGTGCGCGCAGAGTCGTATTCCTCGAGGTATGCCATGCTCCCGGGCCTGGGAACAATAATGTGGGGCGGTCTGTAGGCGCTGCTTCCGCTTGCGCTTGCGCTTGCGCTTCCGCCACCGCCACCGCCGCCGCCGCCACCACCCGCTGCGGCAAGGGCGCCAGAGTGGTAGGGCGCCGCGCGGGCAGGCGTGAGGTAGAGATCGCCCGGCATGGGGAGCGGCTCGTGTGCGCTGAGAGACAGAATCTGGTGCGGCTCGTAAGAGCTGACAGGCGGCATATCATCTGCGCTTAGGCCCAAGCGCGAAGCGCCGCCGTATGCTCCTGCCTCGGGCTTGGCGAGCTGCCTGTCAATTCGCTGAAGCGCTCTCTGTACCTCCGCAAAAACAACACGAAACATCTCAATAGAATCTGACTGAATCACAAAAGTTGACGGAACGTTAAGCTGACGATACTTCGGAGCAAGCCACTTCTTGGAGATCTCCGCGGTCCCGTAAATCCCGCGTTGGTTGGCACTCTCCACGGCCTCGCGAACGACCTTATTGTAGTTGAATTCTCCGCCCTCATCCTGCTTCCCGTGAAACACGCAGCCTGCCGACCAAGATGACGGAGTGATTTCGCCCGATGGCATTCTGCTAAATCACAAATGCGGATTGACCTGAGTCGAGCTGACCTGAGTCGAGCTGACCTGAGCCGAGTGATGGCTACAGCAAGCAGCGTTGTATCAAGGAAGAATGAAATACATTATAGAAAAAATTTTCAATTTTTATTTATTGGATTAAATTTAATATAATTTAATATATGAGTTTATTTGACGAAATAATTAGTCAATCATTAATAATAATTTTGGGTTCTCCTCTTATTTTTTGGATATATTCTAAAGATATAAAATGGTTTTATGTGGGAATATTTGTATATATTCCATTACAATTACATTCTTTAATTAAAATATTTAGTAAGAATTATAATTATGATTTTTTAAAAAGACCTATTGGCGCAGCAAATTGTGATTTATTATCAAGGAATGGTAATCAAGAAGGAAAGCCAGGATTTCCATCAGGACATATGACTAGCACAGTATCATTCATTACAGGTATATATTTACTTTTTCCAGAATATAGAGGATGGTGTATAAATTTTGGAATAATATATACTATATTAATGGCTATATCAAGAATGAATAAAAAATGTCATACCCTAACTCAGGTTATAGCTGGGTGTATATTAGGATTATTATCTCCTATATTATTAAAAAATTTATTTATTAAATAGAATCTTTAATTTACGTTCTGTTTTATATAAAGATTTATATTTATATTTATATATTACTAATGATTAAATTTGTTGTATTCGATTTTGACGGCGTATTTACTGACGGTAAGTTTTATTTTAATAAAAATGAAACTTCCTCAAAATGTTATAATGGAAAAGATGCTTTTTCATTAAAATTATTAAAAGAAAATAATATTCCATGTGGAATTATAACACAAGATAAAATTATAACAATTGAAAATGCGGCTCATATTTTTAATAGACTTGATAAATATAGTATTGGCGAAGATAGAAAAAAAATAGAAATATTAAATGAATGGTTAAGTGAATTAAATTTAACTTATTCAGATGTTGCTTATATAGGTGATGATTTACCTGATATAGATATTCTGGAAAGAGTTGGATTTTCTGCTTGTCCAAATGATTCAATTGAAAAAGTAAAAAGTATTTGTAAATATATATGTAATAAAAATGGTGGTGAAGGAGCTGTAAGAGAATTTGTAGAAAAGGTATTAGAAGAAAATAATCAAAATTCAAATAATAATGTTTGTTTTTGTATTCCTGCGAGATATAATTCTACAAGATTAAATAAAAAATTATTACTTCCTCTTGGAAAGAATACATGTATTCAAAAGACTATACTTCAGGTAATTAAATCAAAGTATTTTAATAATAATATATTTGTTTTTACAGATAGTGAAGATATAAAAAAAAATTTGGAAAAATATGATTGTAATATTATTATGACAGAAGGAGAATACAAAAATGGAAATGATAGATTATCTAAAAATTTAAATAAAATAGATCCAAAATATAATATTATTGTAAATGTTCAAGCAGACGAACCATTTATATCACCGGTTAATATAGATTTCTGTATAGATAAACATATTGAAAATATTAAAGAAGAATGTTTTTATACAACATTACATGAAACTGAAAATTCTGATGAATATTTAGAATCAACTTCTTCCTTAAAAGTAGTTTTAAATAATAATAATGATGTATTATATTATTCACGAAATTTAATTCCAGCTAATAAATCTGGAACTGTAAATAATAATATAAAATATAATACATTTACTGGTATTTATGTATATAATAGATCATCAATTCTACAATATAATCTAATGGATAATACATTTTTACAAAATGAAGAAGATTGTGAGCAACTTAAGGTATTGGAAAATGGATTTAAAATTAAAAGTTATCAGACAAAAGAATACAATGAAGTATCATTAAATACGAATTTGGATTATGAATATTTATTAAATAAATATTATAAAACATTTAAAAGATCATATGTATTAGATTGTACCTTAAGAGATGGTGGATATATAAATAATTGGAGATTTGATACAAATTTTATTGAAAAATATATTGAAATTATGAATAAATCAACTGTTGATATTGTTGAAATTGGCTTTTTAAATAAGAGTAATAATTATAAAGGTGTTCCTACTGGAATCATGAGAACAATTGATGAAGAATATTTAAAATTATACGAAAATTCAAGATTTAAAATATGTGCATTAGCCGATTATGCTGACATTAATATGGATCTTTTTAAAAAAGGCATTAAAATAGATTTAATCAGAATTGCTTTTCATAAAAAAGATATGATCAATGCTTTAAAGACATGCAAAGAAATACAAGATTTAGGTTATAATATTAGTATTAATGCTATGGCAGTTACAAATTATACAGATGAAGAATTAAATATTTTAATAGATTTAGTCAATGAAAATCAATTCTTCTTATTATATATTGCTGACTCATATGGATCTTTAAATCAAAAAGATCTTGAAAGATATTTAAATTTATTTAATAAAAAATTAACAAAAACTTCTGTAGGTATTCATTTACATAATAATATGAATAATGCTTTTAGTAATTATGAATATGCTTCAAAATTAATATTTGAGAAAGATATATATATTGATACAACTTTATTTGGTATGGGTAGAGGAGCAGGGAATTTACAAACTGAACTAGTTTTACATCATAGACAAGAAAATATAAAAGTATTAATGGATATATTTGAATTTATAAATATTTATATCAAAGAATATTACAATTTTAATAAAAATAATTGGGGTTATGATTTAGATTTTTTAATTTCTGGTATATTTAAAATACATCCAAATTACATAGATAAATTTAGAGAAATAAATATATCATTTAATAATTTAGTATTTTTAATTAATATAATATTAGAAGATAAGAAAGAAAATTATTATGATAATGAATATATAAATAATTTAATTAAGAGAAATAATAATAGATTATTATAAATCTATATGAATAATGATTTTATTAATAAAGGTAATATTAATAAAAATTATTACTATGAAACTGAAAAACTTATTTATGAATGTCGTAAAAGTAATTATATACCAATTATTATTGATGAAAAATTACATGGAATTATTAATAATTTTAGCTAAATCATAATCTTCTTGTTCATCAATATCTATTGATTCAATTCTATCAGTGATAACTAAATATGGATTAAATCCAACTCTTCTATGATGTGTCTTTAATATATCACTTTTAAATATATAAAAAGCACTTGTTTCCCAATATACTGGTTTAATATCTTGGGTTCTAACTACATTCGTTAATTCATAATTTAATGTCTTATTATCATACCAACAAAATGTTTGAATTTTAGATACTGCCATTGATGAATCATATCCTTCATTTATTATTTTATTTATTCCATCTATAATTGATTTAGATTTTATAAATGGACTTGTGGCATGACATAACATATATACATCCGCTTCTACTTGATCACAAAAAGATTTACATATTTCAATAATTTTTGTTTCATCACTATCTAATTTAGAATCTCTTTTTAAATATTTTATCTCTGATGGTAATAAATCTTTAATTGATTCATCTGAACAATAGCAATATATATCTAAATGAATATTTTTTTTTACTTCAATTAATGTATTAAAAATATGTTGACATAATAATTTATTATCTAATGGCAATAACATTTTATTTGGTAATCTTTGTGATTTTAATTTAATTGGCACAAAACAAGCTATCTTCATATATATATATATATATTTACAATTATCTCTTTAAATATACAATTATCTTTTATTACCAATTAATTGATTATAAGATAACATAAATAAATAAAATAAAATTTATTTATATTCATTTTAAATTAAAATTATTGTGGAAATATATTCTTTAATTCCAATAATACAGGACTTTCTTTAATCTTGTGAATTGTTATACCTAAGTCATTTAAAATAGTTCTAATATTTGGAACATATTTATATTCAGATATCTTACTATTTAAATATGACTTGGTATTACTTTCATAACAATAATGTTGATTATTAATTAGTTTTAAATCCCATCCAGTTGTATATATATTTGAAATACCTAAATGAATACATAATGGTAATGCCATTTCACACATAATATGCATATTTATATATGTTCTCTGATTATTTTTGTTTTTTTTCCAAGTTATACAATCTATATGATTCATTAATAAATTATTAAAATGTCTTATACAAAAATGTACATCATCTACTTCTAATAACATTAATCCATTATTTTTATGTTTATAATTACCATCAGATCCAAAAATACTTGTAATATTCTTTGATAAATTCTTGTAATGTGGTAGGGTATTTGTTGTTACATATTGATTGAATACAAAAAATGTTGGACTCTTTTTCTTCTTCTTTAATATGTCTAACACATACTTCACACATATAGTTAAATGATTCTCAAAGATAAAATTCATTTCAGATTCAGTTAAATGACCAGTAGAAGGACCACCTCCTAATATAACCATATCTTCTCCCTTAAAGAAATCTCTTAAAAATTCTAATCTTTCTGTAGAATCAGCCAATTTCTCTAATAATTGTCTTAATACATTTGACATATTTGAATAGTTTAATTGTTTATATATGAAGTGGTAGTTACCTTCAGGAACAGATTTAAAATCAACTGTTATGTTCTTATTTCTTAATGCCTTAATCATTTTTTGATCAGCATTTGATAATTTAATCTTATCTTCAAAAGCAATACTAATATTTTTTCCAAATTCATCTACAATTGTATTAGTTTCTTTATTCAATACCCAATATCTTGGTAATTCATTTTGAGATTTTTTATGTTCGCACATAATACTTATATATAAATTATATACATCTTTGGTTAGTAATATATTCTTTTCAATTTCTGTTAGATCTTTATTATTTCTCTTATGTACATAAATCGGCATATCTAATTCAGTAAGATAGCAAATTGATAATTCCTTATGTTTATTACATAATGTCGGGAATAAATACATATCATTGTATAATTTCTTTTCTTTTAATCTAAATTCATTTAACTTGGTTAATAGTAAATATGAAACTCTACAAATACCATTTAGGGTAGAAATCCAATCATATTTATTTATTGTTATATTCTTTAATATCTTTGAATCTAATAATTTATCTAACATGTAACTATTTTCTGATAATTCTGACGCAATTAAATCATCAGTTGTATCAATTGTTATTAACTTTTTTAATTTATCTAAATCAGCACCATATTCTACTGTCTCATTTATTAACCATACATATTTATATTTATTTAGATATGAAAAATATGTAGCCTTATCCATTAATTGAGAAGAAGTAGAATTCCATCCATTTTCTTTTAATACATCCGCTGATATATCAATTACTAAATTTTTATATTCTTCACTTACATCTATAGATTTCATACATAATTTAACATCTAATCCAATACTTTTAAAATCATTAATTTTTTTAATTAATTTGTCATCAAATGTTTTGGACATTAATATAACTTTAATATCCTTAACATCCTCTATTTTATCAGGAATATTTAAATCTTTATTTATTAATTTTTTTAAACAATCATTATAATCAATTCTAATATCACTTTCAATTTCTTCGGGAGTTTGATCTTCATCATCGGAATCTATTTGAGAATTAGAATCATCGTTATCATCTTCATATTTTTTTTCTAATAATAATTCAGCACCTAATTTAACACCTATACCATAATTTTTGGTATGATAACATAAAGTTAACATATCTTTTTTATATCTATAATCATAAATATCATATTCTACTTTAAAAGGGATATCATCATAAGATGTAATATTTAATCCTAGCTTACCAATTTCAAATGCTTTATCCCAATTTTCAGTAACTGAATAGAAAAACATTAAATTATAAATAGGTTCTAACATAAATGGATATAAATTTATACAAGTCATATAAGCTTCATGAACTTTCTCTTCTGGAGATACTAAATCAACATGGCATTCAGCTATTTTAACATAAGAAAAATATAAATCTTCCGCTGAACCACTCATAGTTGTTCTTTTAGTATATAATTTTAATGCTTCATCTTGATTATCTAATTTAAAATATAAGTCAGCTAATAAAAAGACATTTTTAGCATTATCTGGATTCTTTTCTAATTCTTTTATTAATATTTCTTTATTGGCATTTAATTTTAATTTATATTTAACATTATCGTCACTATCATCAACATTATTTTCAATATAAATTGTATCTTCTAATTTAGGAAATACTTGAGATTCAGAACCTAAAATAATCCATTCATCTTCAATAATACCAACACATTTCCAATTGTAATTTAAATTGAATAATTTTAATTGATGTCCTTTAATATTATAATCAAAATATACTAAATTATATCCACTTTCTGTTAAGCTATCTTTATCAAAACCATCAATAAATAATTGTTCATCTTCATTTAGAATAACAGCATATGTTTTGTCTAATCCCCATTTTAAACCAGAACAAAATTTTTTAGTTTCTTCTAGATATAAAGTACGTGTTTCACCATACGATGGTGCTGATGTAATTTTAATATTAAATGGAATATGAGTTGTTTTTAAAAATTTTTCAATTGAATGAACTACTTTTTCTTTTACATCATTATCGTATATACAAATAGCATCAATGTTTTCTTCAAATGTTTCAATTAAATCTTCAATTTCTTCTAAATTGTTTATTTTTATAATTACTAAAACAATTCTATTTTTATTAACAACTTTTTTTGAAATTTTTTTTATATTTTTCATTATAATTATTTATTCATATTTTATTATTAATATTTAAACGAAAAAATTTTATTTATAATAATAATAACTATTATTATTATGAGTGAAAAAGCAATAAAAAAAATTATTAAATATTTATTTATTGAAACAGAATATATTAAATTAGATGATTTAGATGAATATGAATTAACTAATACAATGTTCTTAGAACATAATAATTATAAAAAAGCTTTAGTCATTCATGGTAGTAATACAAAATATAAATTACCAAATAAAGATATTTTTACTTTAATCTATAATAGTTCTGAAAAAATAATTAATTTTAAGTTATTTTTAGATGATGACGAATTGTGTCATACAACAATTCATCCAAATGAATATTTATATCCATTATATAATAATAATATTGTTCCATTATTTTTATTAAATAAAAAAATGTATATTTCATCTGATCAAAATTTAAATATACCTTTATTAAGATTGAGTTTTATAACTTTAAGAAAACCAGATAAGAATAAATTTTGTAAAAATGAATTTGTTTATTCAATAAATAATTGTCAATTTTCAAATATTGGTGATATTATTAAAAATAATGAATATTTTTTTGATAAACCAATAAATAATACTTATATATCTTTATCTAAAATTGATTATAAATCAATAAATATTGTTATTTAAAAAATTGTTCTGTCGCTTTGCTCCCACTAATTTTTATTGGATGATTGTTTACAATCATCCAATAAAAATTGAAATAATTTATCATACCATATCTCTCTAGTGAAATTTATCACATCCACAATGCTCGAGTCAATCTTCCCGCCGGACTTTGTTGAGCCGTTTTCTTTCGAGGAGGTCACTCCCGAGAACTGGCTCGTCGCTCTTGTTCTCTTTAACTACGAGACACTCACAGTTGAGATTCCGCCACTTGACCTCAATTTCTTTTACGACCCAAGAGACGAGATGGAGGCGTCAGAGACAGAGAACGTTACGCCTCCAGACAGCGAAGGACAGGAGAGCAGCGAGGAGAACGACCCGTTGAACACAGCGGTGGATTACGGCTCTGACGGAGAGGAGTACTAAATTGAAAGGACAAGATTTAGATTCAAATAAATTTATTTATTTTAATCTAATTAACACGTTGATAATATTCTGATTAATAGTGAATTTGTATATTGTAATAAAATAAATTCATTTTCATTAGTATTATTTTTATGGTCTGCTTCAGTCAGACGCATACGTTCCTTATAGGCACTATATTCTTCAATCATTTTATAGTTTAATTTATTATTTACATATGCTAATATTTTATTAGTTGCTTTATCATATACTTGTATTTGTTGATTACAAATTTTAAAACTATATAATATTTTATCTTCATTCATCCAATCATCTAATCTTCTTATAATTTCTTGTAAATTGTACATTATATAATATAAAATATAGAATATACAATCTTTTTTTTATATATAAATGAACGGATTCTTCGGATCGTGCTTAATTTCATATCGATGACAAATAATATAACCTAATTCTTTGGCATGATACGCTCCAAGATCCTCAAATAAAGCTGTGTAAAATTGATCTTCTAATTCTGTAAGAAGTTCAATAATCTTTTCTTTCTTCTTTTGTTGGTCAAGAATTAAATCACTATTAATTGAATTAAACTTGTTTTGAATTTCTTTTAACTTAATAGGATATGTTTCTCGCATTTCTCTTCGAACAAGTTTTGTGTGCTCAGATTCGAGTGGCTGAGTTGTGGTTGATTTAAGAAATGACTTAATTATTGTGTTTAATTTTTGGTGCTTCTTTGTTTTTCTCTTTTGTTTCTTTCGCTTGATTGGTTTTTTAATTCTCTCAGAAACACTCGATAACCCAGAATCTGAATAATTAACTGCTGATACTGGTGAATGATCACCAGTGCTGATTCGACACAAACTAGATGGAGTGTCTGTCATTTTTGGTGTTTGGAATATTTGGGTAAAAATCATATGGTAATTATTTCAATTTTTATTGGATGCTTGGCAAAGCTAAGCCTATAATAAAAATTGGTGGGAGCAAAGCGACAGAACAATTTTTATTTATTTTTATTTATTTATATTAGTTAAATTTACATAAATATGTAAGTTTAAAACATTATGAAATCTTCTTCAGATCTGCCATCTCAAGCTTTGACATGTTCAGAACCTCCTTCTCCAGTTCTGACAACCAAACTTGCTTAGGACAATCTGGCAGATACAGTCTCGGCCTAATGTAGGCTACAGAAATAATTTCTGGATTTATCACCCTGCGAATACTATTCTCATCCATCAACATGTATTTCTCATTCAAAATCTCCAAATCGAAAAGAAGTTGCATCAGACCAATTTGGTCCGACGTCAAATGTGTGTTGTTGTTGATGACAAAATTACGTGGTTGTGTCTTG
>Ga0214923_10001192_pt1 | contig 37492 bp, 30 predicted proteins | sample LL1510_MetaG_FD_177993 | JGI IMG/M metagenome (GOLD analysis project Ga0214923, IMG submission 177993) | Freshwater microbial communities from Lake Lanier, Atlanta, Georgia, United States - LL-1510 | ecosystem: Environmental > Aquatic > Freshwater > Lake | place: USA: Georgia | collected...
AATTTTTTGCCGACGAAATGGGTCGATGCAGTCGCTCGTCCAGACTCGATCTGCTCGACGCAAAATTTCGTGGTCGATGCGTCCACCACCCGAAGCACAACTCTCGAATTCGACATTCTGATGTGCAATACGCAGTTGATCGATCAACCTGTAAACAGCCAGGGTCTGTTCGTGTGTTCCGGCGGCGCCGTTTTGCAGTGTCGCCTGGACATGAGGCCTGTTCATGTCCCACTTCACGAACGCGATTTGATGTTCGCACAGCAACGCGTCAAGTTTTGAGTAGACATATCTATATGCGGGCTCGTGCGCCAAGTTCAACACAAGTTGGTTTCTCGCACGCACTGGTTCATAGTCAGGCGAATTCAAAGCCCAATCAGGGTGACTGCGAAATAGTTCGCTGTCTTCGTTGATCATCTCTGGCTCGACCCAAATGCCAAAGTCCATGCCGAGGCTTTGAACATAAGAGATCAACGGCGTCAACCCATTCGGATAAATCTCGGGCGATACCCACCAATCACCCAAACTCGATTTGTCGTTTCGCCGACCCGCGAACCAACCGTCATCTAATACAAACCTCTCGACACCGACACCTGCGGCCAAATCGGCAAGTTGCATCAACTTCTGTTCGTCATGATTGAAATAAATTGCTTCCCACGTGTTCAACAAGACTTTGCGCGTTGAAGATTTGCCTCGCTTCGGCAAATTCGCGCGCACATTGCGATGAAAGTTCCACGACGCCGGCGTAAACCCATTGGCAGAATAGGTCGCGATTACTTCAGGGGTCGAATACGAACCACCCGGCTCTAGACAAATCTCACCCGCCATAAGTAGCTCACCAAGTTGCAGATATTTTCGAGAGTCAGCAAGCACCTCTGCGAGCAAAACATGGTTACCGCTCCATGCAAGATGTGCACCCCAAACTTCACCCGCCCATTCGTTCGCATTCGGTTGCGCCGCCCAAACAACCGGCGGATGTTCATGCGATGTGCGACCGCTGCGATTTTCAGATGTCCACGCACCGTGAGAAAAGTTCTGACGATGTAGCGCAAACTCGCGTGCCCAACCACCGGTCATTGTCACCAACTCTTCGGCCCGACTTGGTATCGGCAGAGTAACGCTGAGAGTGTCAAGCAAATATCGATTCGTGCCCTGGTTGGTCACTTTTGCGCTTACCGAGAGAATCCCCGACTCACACAGTGCGATCTCGCAGCGCAGGCTCAGTTCAGCGGCCGCATCAATACTTTTCGCAACGACTGAATTCTCCGAACTTTCGATCGTTTGCCGACTGAACCGTGGCGCAAAAAACCGACCCCCTGGTCGATGACCTGCGAGCCCCGGTCTGGCAAGACAACCCTCGCCGTGTTGGGGCACAACCGCGATCGGCGACGTCACATCGATACCGCCAGGCTGCTTAGACAGATAGATCGACGCCAAAATTTTTTCATCGTCGATCGACTCGAGTTCGGGCCCCCAATGCGCGATCACCGGCACGCCACCTGAAACATCGACAACGACACTTACTCCAGGACGTCGCAAATGAATCAGATTCGACACGGTTTTTAACCTACGGTCACCCGATATGAAAATAAATATTCGCCAGAATTGAGTCGATATTTTTCGAGCACATCTGGACCACAACTCGCGGTTCCCAAGCCGCGATGCGCAACATCCAAATGCACGATCAACTCTTTTCGCGGCACCAAGTCAGAAACATTTTCGGCGACAAACAAGTCGTGCGCCGAATAATTGGTCGCCGAGAAGTGCATTACCGATGGTTGCAAGACTTCGATTCGTACTTTCTGTCTTGGGTTCGAAGAATGCAACTCGAGCCAACGCACATCGGTTCTCAGACCAAATTCTTGTGGCACCAAATATGGCGGCGAGTCTGGTGGCGAAACCCACTCACCAAGCATTGAACCACTGTTTCGATCGGGATAATTCTCGTGTGGTCCACGACCGAACCATCTGACACGATCGAAGCCGACCGGCAAAGAAAACTGCACGCCAACGCGCGGCAGATCTTTAAGCGATTTCGGCACGACAACTCGATGAGCAAACACGACATCACGACCATCGGCGCTGACTTCACGCTCGACATTATGGTTGACCAGATTTTCGGGTTCGTCGTTGTCGACACCCAACTTGTGCCAAATCTGCATCGCTTGGCTTCCGGTGCCCTGCTTTTCAAACAGTTCGGGCATCAACTTGTAGCCGTCATTGTCCACCGGCGAACGCCACAAACACAGCTCTAAAGGCTTGATCAACATGTTTTCAAATTTCGACAAATTCTTATTTGTGTCACCAACCGTTTTCTTGGCACGCGATGTTGCGCTTTGTTTTGCCTGCGGCTTTGCACGCGGCTTTTGCTGCAATTCGACTTGATCCCACGCCTCACAATGATTTTTCGGTGCATACCAATGTTCGCTCTTTAGTCGCCAAAAAATATTTAGGTGAACCTCGCTTTGTTTCGATGCGACCACTCGACACGGCAATTCAAAAAGTTTCGACGACCTCTCGGCCACACTCCAAGCGGGCAAAGTTCCACGTTTGGTGACCACGCCATCCACCAACAACTCAAAACTCGCCAAATACTTTTTGGTACCAACGAATGACTGGCGATTGGTCACCAAAATCTTGGTTCGACTTCCAATTTTTCGCGCTTCTGCAGTAATCGGACGATAAACCCAGGCAACTTCGTGCATCGCCGGATGCGGTTCGCAATCTGACGAGACGAGTCCGTCGGCAACAAAACTTCTGTCGTTCGGCTCATCGCCGAAATCGCCACCAACCGCAAGCCGCGTCTTGCCGTCAACTTGTTGTCGCAAACCGTGATCCTTAAACTCCCAAATAAAACCGCCCTGCAAGCCCGGGGTGTTGCTGATTACTCGCCAGTAGTCGGCCAATGAACCGTTTGAATTGCCCATCGCGTGGCTGTACTCGCACATTATTAATGGACGCGTGCCGCGACCCGATTCGCCATATTTTTTGATCGCGTCAATCGACACATACATCGGGCAAACAATGTCGCTTGCGCGAAGTCCGCCGTCGACCCAATTTGAAGTTGAGATTCTATTTTTGTCACCGTGAAAAATTGCGCCTTCGTAGTGCAGCGGCCGCGTCGTGTCCGTGCGCCTCATCCACCCGGCGAGCGCATCATGGTTGGCGCCGTATCCTGTTTCGTTGCCGAGACTCCAGACGATGATCGACGGATGATTACGGTCGCGTTGCACCATTCGCGCGCCACGTTCGACGAATGCCGACGAATACAGCGAATCATCACAGATACTCGTGTTGAACGCATGGCCTTCGATGTTGGCCTCATCAACCACGTACATTCCGAGTTCGTCACAAAGATCATAAAACGCAGAATCGTTCGGGTAATGCGCACCACGAATTGCCGTGATGTTGTGTCGCCGCATCACTTCTAAATCTCGCCGCATGTCTTCGACCGACACGGTGCTGCCCTTGTCTGGGTGATGATCATGGCGGTTTACCCCGAAAATCCAGATTGGCTTGTCGTTGACGAGCAATTGTCGATTCTTCACCTCGACACGACGAAAGCCGATTTTTTGTTTTACAGAGTCGACCACTTCGCCCGATGGCGAAACCAACTCTGCCTCAACTTGATAAAGATTCGGTGCCTCGGCCGACCAAGCCGCACAGTTTTTAATTGTCCAACTCGAGTTCGTCTTGTGGCCTGCGAACAAATATGGTTGCTCAGCATTATGAGGCACCACTTCTAAACTCGTTTTCCCAATTTGTTTTTGGTTCGCCGAAAAAAGTTTTGTTCGCACGGCGAAACCCGCACTTACCTCGCCAAAAAATCTGACTTCGGTCGTGACCGTCAGGTTGCCTAATTTTGTTCTGCTATCGAAATCTGCGACGCAAACAGTATCCGCGATGCAAACGCGCCTACGCTCTTCGACATACACACTTCGATGCAGGCCCGCCATCCACCACTGATCTTGGTCTTCGATGAAACTCATCGCGCTATATCGCATCACGACGATTGCCAAAGTATTCTCGCCAGCCACGAGAAAACTACTGATGTCATATTCACTGGGCAGTCTGCTGTCGGTGCCGTAGCCCACGAAATCTCCGTTGATATAGACGGCGTGAACACTCTCGGCGCCGCCGACGCAAAGCACGACTTGCGAGTCGGCAAATTCTTTGGCGAAATTAAAAGCCCGTCGATATACACCGGTTGCAACTCGCTTCGGCAAATTTGGTGGCGCACCACTGAACGGCATCTGAATATTCGTGTAATGCGGAAAGTCGCCGGTATCTTGCATCGTCCAATTACCTGGCACCGCGACGGTTCGCTCGCTGTTTAAATTTCGCAATAATTGTTCTTCAACATCGTCAGGGTGCGAGAACAAATCGAACGACCATTCACCGTCAAGTGACTGTCGCCGTTCACGAAAAATCGTCGCGTGCATCGGCAAACGATTGATTTGATTTATACGTGGGTCTTCCCACGGGCGCAAGTTACCGATCGATGGCAGCATTAAAAAATTCGCCCATGGCTCAAAAGATACACTTCTTGTTCTGTGCGACAAGATCCATGGCAAAACACTTTTGTGCACATCGTCGAGTCTCGACAGAGTCGACCGAATTTGCCAAGCGACCAATGCCCTTTTTGCATTGGTGGGCTCGAAGCACCACAGCCATACGAGTTGAAGTCGTTCAAAAATCGGTGGCCGGCCATGCCGAACGAGAGTTGCGAAATCGTTCTATACACGAGTGATCACAACGCATCGCTCGCCGAACTTGAGGTCGCACAAATCAAACGAATAGTCGACTTATGGGCGACTCGTACCGAGTCTTTGATGTCTCGAGACGAAATTCAAAGCGTTTTGATTTTCGAAAATAGGGGTCGCGAAGTTGGCGCGACGATCGACCACCCGCATGGGCAGATATATGCCTTCGATCATGTGCCCCAACGCACGGCGCAAAGACTCGAAGCAAACTGGCGACCCGACTCAGATCGGCAAAGACACATCGTTGAAATAAATGGCTGGGATGCTTGGGTTATTGTCGCCCCGATTTATCCGGTTTCGATACAGATTGCACCATCGACACCATTTGCAAATCTCGCGTCGCTAAAAGAAGTCGACCGCATCAACTTTGCGGTGATCCTCAAAGATGTGCTGACAAGAGTCGACATGCTGTTCGAGACCAAGGCTCCATACATGATGTGGATCAACCAGGACGCAAAAAACTATTCGGCTGCCTGGCTGAATGTCGAAATTGTCTCGCCGTGGCGCGAGAAAAATATCTCTCGCTACATTGCTGCTGCCGAGGTCGCCACCGGCGAATTTTTTAATCCTGTGAACCCCGAAAATCTTGCGACACGGCTTCGATCTCTGAATTCTTAGAGTTATTTCTGGAAGCCAACAAATAACCGATTGCAAAAACAAAAACAATGATCGACGTCCATTGATTGAGGCGAAGACCTGCAATATTTTTTGCCTCGTCAATTCGCAAAGACTCGACAAAAAAACGAAGAAACGTATATGCGGCCACATACATTGCAAACAAAGTTCCGTCCCGATACTGCCACCGTTTTTCGGCCTTAATTAGAGCGACACATATAAGCAGACAGCCCAACGACTCGTACAAAAATGTCGGATGAAAAGTCGTGCCCGCGACAAAACCACTCGCTTGCGCCTTGGCAGCCGAAATCTGTAACGCCCATGGCAGATCTGTCGGTCTGCCGAACAACTCTTGGTTGAACCAGTTTCCCCATCGACCGATTGATTGCGCGAGTGCCAGCGCCGGGGCGACACAAGTAAGTCCCGCCGCAATCGGAATGTTGCGTTTTTTCGCGGCAAAAACACCGACGACAACACCAACACTGATCCCGCCCCAGACGCCGAGACCGCCGTGCCAAATCTTGACGACATCGAACCATCGACCACTAAATCTTTCCCAGTCGGTCAACACATGATAAGCACGCGCTCCGACGATGCCGAAAGGCACTGCGATCATCGCAATAGAACCAGCATCGTCCGGCTTTCCAATTTGTCGTTGTGCGAGTCGTTTCTTAAACAACCAAACTGCTGCAACCACTCCGAGAGCAATCATCAGTCCATATGCATTGAACCGTAGTGGGCCGATCTCAAGTGACCCAGCAGACGGACTCGGCAAGCTCGTGAACATCAAACTCAGACTAGTTCTCGACGCGAAATCTGCACGCGGTTGCCTATCTGCGCTTTTTGCTGGTCTACTTAATATGTGTCCACCGCCAAGCGACAAGTCGATTCGGCGGCGATAAGCGCACTTGCACCAGTCGCGGCTTTGATTCCGATCTGGTTGATCGCAATCGCGGTTTTTTGGTTGCCGTTCTGGCAGTTCACAGATGTTTCATATCCGCTTTTTGCATTTGCGTCACTCGCGCTTGGCATAGTGTTGTTTTCGAAATCGGTGCAACGAATTTTTCTTGCCAGACTTTTGAACGCTCGCAAACCAACACCCCGAGAAGCGGCGATACTTCACAAGTCTTGGCGTAAAGTTGCCCAAGCCAATCACGCCAGCAACGAAAGTTTTGTTCTCGCGGTCGTCGATAGCAACGACATCAACGCATTCGCCAGTGGCGGTCACCTCGTAGTGGTTTCTTCTTATGCGATCAATGAGCTCGGCGAACGCGAACTGACGGGCGTCCTCGCCCACGAACTTAGTCACCACCTCGGTTCGCACACCATCGCCTTGACTATCGCACAATGGCTCAGCCTGCCGATTTTGTTGTTGGCCCGAGTCGGTTTTGTTTTGCAGCGAATTGCCGAGGCGATCTCACATGCTTTCAGTTCAAGATTTGCCGGCCTTAAATTTTTTGGTCTCTTGATCTCGGCCGCACTCACTGTCGTCTCGTCTCTCTTTGTCGCAGCACTAGTAGTTGCGCAAGCACTTAGTAGCGCAGTCGGGCACGCGTCAGAGTTTCAAGCCGACCACCGAGCGGTGCGCATGGGTTTTGGCAACGAACTTCTAACTGCACTCAAACGTGTGAACGACGATTCTGAAACTGGCGACCTTCAGGCGACCAATAGTTTGATTGTCGCCTCGCACCCACCTGCTCACGAGAGAATCGCCAAACTTCAGATTTTGCTTCGCACCGAAGATCCATTTCGATGACGTTTGATCTTGCGTTGTTCAAAACTTCATCGCGTGCGCGCATGCTCGGCGCTCTCTCATCGGGTCTTTTGGTCGGCTTTAGTTTGCCGCCTTGGGGTTGGTGGCCACTGGCGATAATCGGTATCGCGATTTTTTTTGCGCTTTGCAATCAGACGATTCGGCGACGTGAAGTTTTCGCTCTCGGCATGGTTTTTGCAATTGCGTGGCTCGGCCTCGGAATGATGTGGATGTGGTGGCTAACGGCACCGGGCTACATCTTCGCCGTCATACTGTTTTCTGTTCTTCATGGCATCGCGGCGACCATCGCCGACAAAGTAGGCAACTTTTCGGTCTCTCGACCAATAAGTCACTGTCTCGCCGAAGTCGTGCGATTTTCTTTGCCGTTTGGGGGTGTGCCCCTTGCAACGCTGCCAATTGCCTTCGCGCGAACAACAATCGCCGATCTCGTCGCAATTGGTGGCCCGATTTTGGCAACCTGGTTTGTTTTTCAGACTGGCTCCGTAGTGACCGCATATTTCAATCGTCGCGAATCCCGCGCAAAAGTTTTTCAACTCGTCGTCGTGTTGGTCGCAGCGCAGATTTTTTCGCTATTCATGCCCCCACCAAAATCGACAGGCGAAAATTTGCGAATCGCGATCGTTCAAGGTGGCGGACCGCAAGGTGTCTTGGCGATCAACACTTCGGCGCGAGATGCAGTTGAACGTCATTTAAAAGTAACCAGAACGCTGAGACCGACCGACCAACTCGACGCAGTTCTTTGGCCCGAAAACGTGATCGATGTCGCTAGTTTCGCCACGAGCCGTGAATTCAATGAAATAGTCGCTGAAGCGAAGCGACTTGATGCTGAATTTATTGTTGGTATCACCGAAGATGCCGGACCAAATCGCTTCACCAACGCCCAAGTGGTCGTCTTGCCGTCGGGCGAAATCACTTCTCGCTACGACAAAGTGCGCCGAGTGCCATTCGGCGAATATGTTCCGGCGGGTTTGCGCAATTTTCTGAATGCGATCGGGGCTCCGATGAATCGCATCCCAAATGACGCCGTCGCCGGCAAAGATCCAGCGGTCATTCAAGTTGCCGAGAAAAATGTCGCGGTCATAATTTCATGGGAGGCATTTTTCGCTGGTCGTGCCAACAGTGGCGTCGAAGCCGGCGGTGAAGTTTTACTTAATCCGACTAATGGCTCGAGTTACACGGGTACCGTTCTGCAAACTCAACAACTTGCCGCCAACTCGCTTCGTGCACGCGAAACAAGCCGCTGGACTTTGCAGGCAGCGACCACTGGCTTCAGCGCGGTCATTTCTCCACAAGGAGAAATAATGAATCGTCTCGGCATCGGCGAAGCCGCAACCCTTATTTTCGACGCCCCGTTACGCTCGGGCAGAACTGCTTACTCTCACATCGGCGACGCACCGATGATCATTTTGCTGCTGCTGGGTTTGATCGGCGCTCGGGCGAGTCAAAACCGAAGAGCCATATCTTTATGAGTTCGACCGAAATAATTCTCACGAGCAAAAATATTCGTTGCACAATCGATCCACAAAATGGTGGCCGAGTTTCGTCGCTGATCGCGTTTGGCCGCGAACTTTTGATCACTCGCAATGGCGAGGCAAACATTCAAAAGTGGGGTTCATATCCGATGGTGCCCTATGCAGGTCGTGTGCGAAACGGAAAATTTACGTTTGACTCGCGACATCACCAACTCGAAATAAATATGGCCCCGCACGCGATTCATGGCACGGTTTTAGACCGACCATTTAGTGTCATCGACTTTTCTTCGAACAGCGTGACGATGAAAATCAACCTGGGTTCACGGTTCGCATTCAATGGTTCGGTGATTCAGAAAATTACTATCGGCGACACAGTCGTAGAGTTCGAACTTGAACTTTCTACAACCGATGTACAAATGCCGGGTCAGGTCGGTTGGCATCCTTGGTTTGCTAGACCATGTCGCTTCGAAGTCGACTTTGAAAAAATGTATGTTCGTGACGATTCTGGCATACCAAATGGCCAGACTATTTCACCGCCACCACCGCCATACGACGACTGCTTTACAGGTTCACGAAGTCAGCCACGTATTATTTTCGACGAGACAATCGCCCTCACTATCGACAGCGACTGTTCACACTGGGTCGTTTATGACCAAACTTCTCACGCAATATGCATCGAGCCACAATCAGGACCACCAAACGGCTTCAACCTCGAACCTTTCATCGTTACGCCGTCCGCGCCTCTAAAAAAATTCATGCGATTTACGATCACTAATTAACACCTGAAGTCTCTCGACAAGAAAGTCGTAATCGACCGACGGTAGGATTTTCTAATGACTAAACCGTTTGATATCAACGGTCCGATACGAATCGCGTATCTCACATATCGCGGCAAACCACATGTCGGTGGTCAAGGTGTTTACTCTCGTCATTTGACAAAAGCACTCGTCGATCTCGGTCATCATGTCGAAGTTTTTAGCGGTCAGCCATATCCGATAATTGATTCACGCATCCCGTTGCACAAGCTGCCCAGCCTTGACATATTCAACGACCATAACCCAGGCAGGTTCCCCGCATATTGGGAGTTGAACACTTGGCCAAATTTCGTAGAGGCGGCGCTCTTTCTCAAGGGCACTTTCGGTGAACCCCTGACGTTCAGCATGCGCGCTCATAGAGTTTTGCGCGATCGCATCAACGACTTCGATCTAGTTCACGACAACCAATGCCTAGGTTCGTCGATTTTAAAAGTAGAAAAGATAATTCCAACAATCGTGACACTGCATCACCCGATCACCAAAGACCGTGCGCTTGAAATGGCGCACACTCCGACTTGGTGGAAACGTCGCGCGATCGGTCGTTGGTATTCGTTCGTCTGGATGCAGGGTCGTGTCGCCAGCAAGATGCCTCGCGTTGTCGTTGTCAGTGAAAACTCGATCAATGATATTCACAACGACATGGGTGTATCACGTGACCGCATGCGTCTGGTGCCGGTTGGCGTCGACCCAGATTTGTTCAAGCCAATTGAGTCGATTAAAAGAAAACCTGGTCACCTCATCACGACCGCATCAGCGGATGTCGCTTTAAAAGGTCTCTCTTTTTTGCTCGAGGCGCTCGCAAAACTTCGCACCGAACGCGAAGTGCACCTGACGATCATCGGCAAACCTCGTGCCGGCGCCAGCGCCGACCTCATCGAGTCACTCGGTCTACAAGATTGCATCAGTTTTGTTTCGGGTGTCAGTGACGAAAAAATCGTCGAACTCTACGCCTCGTGTGAACTCGCGGTTGTTCCTAGCCTCTACGAAGGTTTCAGTTTGCCCGCTATCGAGGCGATGAGTACTGGCATCTGTCTGGTGGCAACTACCGGCGGCGCGTTGCCTGAAGTGACGGGTCGCAATGGCGAAACTGTTTTGTCCTGCCCACCTGCAGACGCGGATGCTTTGGCTGTCGCTATTCGTCGCGGTCTTGACGACAACGTTCTTCGCGAAAAAATTGGTCTTGCCGGTCGCCAACGCGTTGCCGAGCGCTGGAGTTGGCGTCACTGCGCCCAACTCACGGTCGACCAATACCGCGAAGTGCTTTCAATGCCACACAACATCGCCAAACTCGCCAAGCGCGACGCCAAATAATGCTGACGATCAAATTTGACCGCCTGAATCTTAAACCTGGCGACTTGTTTCTCGATGCCGGCACTGGCTTTGGTCGACACGCATTTGAAGCAGCACGACGTGGCGCGCAAGTTGTCGCTCTCGACTACGCCGCACAAGAAGTCACCAGCACCCGTGCGACATTTGCCGCAATGTACGAAGCGGGCGAACTTAAAGCTGAGACATTCACCGGTGTCGTGCGTGGCGACGCAACTCGCTTGCCCTTCAACGACTCGACATTCGATTGCATCGTCACCTCAGAGGTGCTCGAACACATTCACGACGACAGGTCGGCGATCGACGAATTTGTCCGCGTGCTTCGACCCGGCGGTACTCTTGCGGCGACAGTGCCGTCTTGGTTTCCTGAGAAAATAAATTGGGCTCTTTCAGACGAATATCATGCACCGTTCGTCGAAGGTGGACATGTGCGCATTTATCGCGGCAGCGAATTGCGCGCAAAAATCTCACGCGCTGGGCTCACCGTCGGCGCAACTCACAAGGCTCACGGTTTGCATTCGCCGTATTGGTGGTTGCGTTGTCTAGTTGGCCCCCAACGCGAAGACCATAAAGCAGTCGCCATATACAAAAAGTTTCTCGAATGGGACATCATCTCGGCTCCGATGATCACTCGTGCACTCGACAAGGCGTTGAGTCCGATGATTGGCAAAAGTTATGTTGTATACGCGACTAAGCCGAACGCTTCGTTGGTTGGCGCCAAATCATGAACCTACAACAGAAATCACTCGCCACAAGTCGCGTGTTGACTCACGCTCAGCTCTTGCAAACGGCCAATTCAATTGCCAACCTGCAACTCAAATCAGGGATGATCCCGTGGTTTGAGAACGGTCACTGTGATCCATGGAACCATGTCGAAACGGCAATGGCGCTTGACGTCATGGGCTTGCATGAAAACGCTTTTCGCGCATATCAATGGTTGCAAAACACTCAGCGTGAAGACGGCGCTTGGTCTAATTATTTCAACTCCGACGAAAGCATCGAAGATTTCAAACTCGACAGCAATGTTTGCGCCTATGTCGGCACAGGACTTTGGCACCACTGGTTGTGCAACCACGACGTCGATGCGCTTCGCAACTTTTGGCCGATGCTCGAACGTGCAATGACTTGGGTGCTGCAGATGCGATTGACCAACGGCACAATTTTGTGGGCACGCGAAGAAGCACAAAAGCCTTGGAACTATGCGTTGTTGACCGGCTGCTCATCGATTCGTCACGCCTTGATCTGTGCGGCAAATATTGCCGACACGCTCAAGTCGCCCAAACCAGAATGGTACGAAGCCGCCGCAAAAATAGATTTAGCGATTCGCGAGACTCCATTTGTTTTTGAACCCAAAGAACGCTGGGCAATGGACTGGTATTACCCCGTACTCAGCGGCTCGATGACTGGTGCAGTGGCGAAATCTCGACTTGAAGAACAATTCGAAACTTTCGTTATGCAAGACCACGGTGTGCGTTGCGTCAGTGACGAACCATGGATCACAGCATCAGAGACCGCCGAATGCTCGATGGCATTTTCGGCGATTGGCGATCTTGATACCGCGCAATTCTTGTTGAACACAACTTCGCACCACCGCACTTGCGACGGCGCATACCTAACTGGATTGGTCTATCCAGACAAAGTCGTGTTTCCGGCTGACGAAACATCGGCATACACGGGTGCTGCGATTATCTTGGCTGCAGATTCTCTTTATTCCATTTCACCCGCATCGCGCATTTTTCGTTACGACGATCAAAACGAAATTATCGAGTCCTAAACCAGATTCTTCACAACCCTTCGCAACACTCGCAGCGAAGCGACGCTCAAAATCTCTACAAAGTCGCCCGAGTCGATTGCCGGACGATATATGTTTCGATATGGTGCTTGCCCACCATCACTTGGGTCGGCGAACACATCGTGAATTGCCAGTCGACCACCGATCGCTACTCTCGGTGCCCAGGCTGCAAAATCTATTTGAGTCGGCGTTTCGCCATGACCGCCGTCAATAAAACAAAATGCAACCTCAGATTTAATTTGCATGCTTGCCACCAGAGATTCAGCCACGAACGGCACGACGGCATCACCAAGTTGGGCTCGCCTTAGGGTCGCTAAAAATGTCGGCAAAGTATTTAATCTGTGCGTGGATGAATCAACAAGCGACTCGTCGAACCACTCCCATCCTTTTTGGTTCTCCTCGCTCCCTGAATGATGATCAACCGCAAACAACAAAGCACCGTTGCTTTGTGCTGCGGCACCGAGCCAGACAGTTGATCGACCGCAGTATGTGCCTACTTCGACCATCGGTAATCCGGGTAATTCGACGCACGCTTGGCTTGCTGCATCAAAAAGAGCGTCGCCTTCAACTTCTGGCATAAACCCTTTTGTCGACAATGCGATCTCTTTTAACCTTGGGTCAATTCTTTTCGTGTTCACCGATTGGTCTTCAATACATTCGTGAAATGTTCACGCCAAATCTCTTTCCAATCTGACGAAAAATTTGCATATTGATTTACAAAATTACGCCGAGCAGTCTGAACTTCTTCGCTCATCCACCACAAGTCGAGGTCGCCTTCGACTGCATTTGCTTTTTCGGCGGCGCTCGAACCAGAAAGATGAAGAATGCCGACTTTCACAAGATCTTCAAGTAGGGCTTTAGCGTCGGTTCTAAATCGATAGGCGTCTACGTCATAAAAACAAATCGTCGGAATATTATTGCCAAGCGTTTCGAGCCAAGAAGTGCCAAGATAACTGTGAAAGACGATTCGACTTCTCGCATATTGCGAAAAAATTTCTAACGAATTATCGAATTTCGCACCGCTGTTCGCTCTAAGAATCGCGTCTCTCTGCTGTGAGCCATACTCACCAGGAAAGAGTCGGATTCTCAGCTCTGTTTTGCTTGTTCTTGCACGCACGAACTCGGCGGTTTGGTCATACATCGTCTGTAATGTGCCGGGTAACGGAAAATACTGCAGACGATAGATCTGTTGGGGCTGATCAAAGCAGATCAACGAATCATAAATCTTTGTCGCCTTGTCAACATTTCTCGTGACGGGCGACAACGGTGAGCTTTTGCCATTGCCACGACTCCATCCCCATGTGTAGTAATGGTCGGCGACTCGAGATTCATACAGCTCGCCGACATGGGTCTCGTCTAACCCATACCATCCGCCATGTTGGTGATAATGCAATTTCGTGCCCTGCTCACACCATTCAGCGACGAGAACTTTGAACGCAAAGTGTGTCCACAACGCTTGCGCCGAATAAACATGCTCAAACCGCTTCGGCCTCGCCTCATTGATTTGATTTTTAAGCGACTCAAAAGCCTCAACAAAACAAATTGGAATAAAAATCGGCAAGATTGAGAGTGCCACTTCACTCAGATTCGAGTTTCCTGATATCGGCCGAATATTTTTCTTGCGCCACACAACATTCGGTCTCACCGTGCTCGAAAACGAAAAACCAAGGTCATCATGACTTGCCCACCTTCGCCAAGAAAACATCGTGGCAACCCATGAAATAGAAACTTTTCCGGATATCGGCTTGACAAATAACACGCTCTTGGGGTTTTTCGAAGCAACAATTCTCAACGTTCTTGAAAGAAGCCGGTCGAGACGACTCGATGTGAAATGGTTTCTAACGGTAATCACCGAATCTGAAATACGAACACCTTGTGGACCGTCTAGAACTACGGACTTAATTGCCGAAGTCACCATCAATGGCAGATCGGGATAGCGCGAAAAAAACTCTGCGGAGTCGCCAAAGATATCGAATTCTCGAGTATCAACTTTTGCTGGTTCGATCTGAACTTGTCTTTCATCCAGGGTCGAATACTGAGAGGCCACATAGACAAGATGTAGATATCGCTCGACCCAGTCTCCGAGCAGAATGTCATAAAAACGAGTCGACTTTTCTACACCGTGATATTCATCCAAAAGTTTCTTGATATTCGCCAAAACGACACCCCGCGCAGAGTCGATTTCAGCCAGACCCTCGCTGACGCGTTGAGCATTCCAGACGATCGTCACTAGTTAAATCTTATCTGCATCGACAATTAGTCAAATTTTGACGAACTTAAATGCAAGAATAGAGCCATGCAATCGGCGCTAGACGATCTTGTCACACTGTTAGATCTCGAAATCATTGAAGTAAATATTTTTCGCGGTGTGTCACCTCAAGAGAATCGTCAGCGAGTTTTTGGTGGCCAAGTCGCTGGCCAAGCGCTCGTCGCCGCGGCGCGGACCGTCGACGACAAATCTCGTCATGTTCACTCGCTTCACGCGTATTTTTTGAGACCTGGCGACCCGACTATCCCGATTCTTTATGAAGTCGACCGAATTCGCGATGGCAAGAGTTTTACGACTCGGCGCGTGATTGCAATTCAACATGGAAAAGCAATTTTCAACCTGCAAGCAAGTTTTCAGATCGCCGAACCAGGGCTCGAGCACTTCATCGAGATGCCAGCGGGTCTACCAGCGCCAAAATCTCTGCCAGATTTCAAGACTCGAATGGAGCCATTCAAAGAGCAAATTGGCGAGTGGTTTACACGGCCACGCCCGATTGATTTGCGCTATATCGATGCCGACCCACTGACCCGAAAAAATTTAAAGAGCCAGGGCCAAAAACTCTGGATGCGTGCCGACGGCAAACTTCCCGATGATCCCGTGCTGCATGCGTGCATCGTTACATATGCCAGCGACATGTCATTGCTCGACACGACATTGTTGCCACACGGCAGATCTTGGACAGAGCAGACGATTCAGATGGCGAGCCTCGATCATGTGATGTGGTTTCATCGCCCATTTAGAGCCGACGACTGGTTGCTCTACGATCAAACCGCGATCTCGACTTCGAACGCTCGTGGCATCGCGAGTGGATATATTTTTTCGTCGAAAGGTGAACTCGTCGTCACCGTCGTTCAAGAAGGTTTAACTCGGTTAGTTAAACAATAATTTTTAGCGACGCGAGTCCATAAATAGTCCACGCAACGCCGCATAGTTCTCGATGCAATGACCGGCGCCAAGCACGACCGCCTCGAGTGGCTCGTTCGACATATTGACAGGCACTCGTGTCTCATTCGAAATTCTTTCAGCCATTCCACGCAACAGCGAGCCGCCACCGACAAGATACATGCCACGTTTCAAAAAGTCTTGCGACAACTCGGGAGGTGCAACACCAAGACATCTCACGACCGAATCGACCATCTGAGTAACAATAGGGTCAATCGCCTCACGGATTTCTTTTGCCGTCAGTATCACTGTCTTTGGCAGACCAGTAACCAAATCTCTACCACGAACCTCGGCATCGGTGTCACCTGGCATCGGCGTCGCGCTACCGATTGACTTTTTAATTTCTTCGGCAGTTCGCTCACCAATTGCAATGCCGTGTTTACGACGCACAAATGATTGAATTTCAGTGTCAATATCAAAACTGCCAACACGCACCGCTTCGAGTGCGACGATGCCACCCAAACTGATGACCGCGGTCTCTGTCGTTCCACCACCGATATCAATGACCATGTTGCCGACTGGTTCGTCAATCGGCAGATTCGCACCAATAGCAGCCGCAACTGGTTGCTCTAACAACTGTGCGTCAGCGGCCCCCGCTCGACGAGTCGCATCGGTAACTGCTCGACGCTCAACTTCGGTAATTGCAGAAGGTACACAAATCAAAACTTTCGGGCGAGAAAACTTTGAAACACCGGCCCGCTGCAACAACAACCGAATCATCTTTTCGGTGACTTCAAAGTCAGTGATCGCACCCCCACGCAAAGGCCGAACTGCGACAATGTATCCAGGTGTTCGACCAATCATCTGCCATGCTTCTTCGCCCGTCGCCAAAACTTCGCCAGTTCGTCGGTTGACCGCAATCACAGAGGGCTCGTTGATAACGATGCCGCGACCCTGCATATATACGAGTGTGTTCGCCGTGCCAAGGTCAATCGCAAGATCGCGCGCCATCGCCTAGCCCTTTGTCTGTCTTTGCTTTGCTTCACGCAATTGACTGCGCAAATGTTCACGCGATTGGTCGGACAATGCATCAAGATGTCGGTGAAACGCCGCCATACCTTCATTTGATGTATTTGATCTCTCTTGTGTCATCACCAGCAGAGCAAGGCTCACACCTGCAACGATTGAAATCGCGGCGAAAAAAACGGCGAGTGTCGAAGTGGCGATAATCATCACGAACTTTAACTCTTAACTTTTCTTGCGTCAGAAATCTCGTGACTATTGGTGCCCCAATCGGTGCCGTCTTTCCAATTCTCTTGCTTCCAAATCGGCACGCTAATTTTTAATGCGTCTATTGCGTATCTTGCCGCAGCAAATGCTTCGGGACGGTGCGGCGAAGAAACGACAACCAAGACCGAAGACTCGCTCAATTCAAGTTTGCCCACGCGATGAATGAGTGCGATGCGACCGAGATCGCTCCATCTTTTTCGCATTTCATCGGCAATAATCTCAAGCTTCGGCACGACTTGATCTTCATACGCCTCGTAAGTCAGCGAACCAACGTCATTGCGACCATCGGCATGGTCACGTACGATCCCTGAAAATACGACAACTGCGCCACATGATTCGATCGCCGCCCAGTTATACACGGCACCTACATCAAGAACATCGCTCGTTAATTCAAGACGAGTGTTCACTGCAGTCTTGCTTTGCGATGGCGACATTGTTTTATTGTATCTCTGACCACGAACTGAGCCATTCGCCACTCGCAAAGAAGTGATGAATTCAATTCGGTCTGCGTATCATCTGTTTATGCCCCAAGACCCGAATGATTTCTCGTCATCGGGTATTCCGTTTTTTGACCAAATTGCCAAAGCGATGTCTGGTGCCGGCCCGGTGCAATGGGACATGGCTCGTCAGTTTGCGGTAATGACCGCGACCAACTCGACCAGTGAGGCCAATGTCGAACCAACTTCTCGCATCGCCATTCAAAAACTTTCGTCAGTCGCCGACTTGCATGTTCGTGACATCACTGGTTTGTCGACCAATGATTCAACACAACCACCTGAAATCGATGTCGTCACGCGATCAACGTGGGTAAATCACACACTTGATGCGTTCAAGTTCTACTTTTCAGACTTCACTGGCAAGTCAGGGTCGATCTCAACTGGTTCGAATCTCGAGCTCGAGTCAAGCGGAGTCGACGCAATGATGGCAAACCTCACAAAAATGATGTCGCCGGCAATGCTCGGCATGTCTGTCGGCTCGATGATCGGTCAACTTTCTCTGCGTGCCTTCGGTCAATACGACCTGCCACTTCCCCGCGAACCAAAGTCACAACTTTTGTTTGTCGCCCGCAACAGCGAAGAATTCGCCAAAGACTGGAGCATCAAAGTTGAAGACATGCAAATGTGGCTCTTGATCCAAGAATTGACATTTCATGCGATATTTCGCATCAGTTTTGTGCGCGAGGCGATCACTAACTCAGTGAAACAACATGTTGCGGGTTTTCAGCCGAACCCTAACGCCATCGGGCAAAGACTGACTAACATCGACATCACCGACGCCGACCCAGCGGCGATGATGCAAAAACTATTGGGGGATCCAACTTTGCTGCTCGGTAGTGAGCGGTCGGCTGAGCAACGGGCGCTCGCACCAATACTTGATGCAATGATTTGCGCCATCATTTGCTACGTCGATCACGTCGTCGACCAAGTCGCAAATCGAATTCTTGGCAACGGCGCGCAAATCTCCGAGGCAGTTAGACGACGACGCGTCGAGTCAAGCTCTCAAGACCAATATGTCGAGCAATTGTTTGGCATTTATCTGACTGACGACCAGGTCGAGCGTGGCGAAAGTTTTATCTCTGGGGTGATCGAGCGCTCAGGCGAAAACGGCCTCGCCCAACTTTGGACTCGCTCCGGCAATCTGCCCACCCCAAACGAAATAGCCGCACCCGGCTTATGGATCGAACGAATCAACCTTTAATTCGCGCGATTTAAAAAAAGATAACCCGATCCGCAAATGCAAACGAGACCTACTGTGGAGAACCCGACTGCACCTTCAAGTGTCAAAATCACTGCGGCTAAACCGAGCCCTACCCAAGCGAGCTGATTCAAAGTTTCAAAACGAACGAATGCTCGGGCACGGTTCGCATCAGGTGCTTCTCTTTGAACCACTGACTCAAAAGCCAATCGACCAACAGACCCCATACCGTTTGTGACAGAAATCAGGATTATTCCGACGGTTATGCCACCCACGACCCCGGCATAAATGCCAATAATGCCGATGGTCAAGAATGCAAACAACATCATTGCCCGTTCAGACATTTGTCGACGCAAAAATGGTGCGATCAGATTGCCGACCATGATCGACAACGACGAAAGACCAAGTGCAAGACCAAACCATGCAGTGCCCGCACTTTCGTCGCGAAGCCAAAATGCAACATGAAAAAACAAAAACCCAATCACGCCACGTAACAACATCATTGAGGCAGCGATACGCCTGACCTGCAGGCTTCGCATTTCTTCGATTTCAATTTCTTCCACGGGTAGTGGAGATGTGGCGATATGTCGTGGCAACTGCAAACTGGCGAGGCCGGCCAGACCAAACATCACAGCCGACATTACAAGAGTTGCGCGAGCATCGATCAATTGAAGCAAACCTGCCGGCACCGCCGCAGCAAAACCCATCGCACCAGAAAGCAGACCTAGTTTTGAGTTTGCAGAAACCAATTCTTCATCATTATTTACGAGTGTTGGCACGATCGCTGTCTTACTCACGCTGTATGTTCGCGCCAGAACCAGAGACACAAAAGCAAGTGCGAACAGAGAAATTGAATTAAGTCGAGAAACCATCAAAATCACGGTTACAGATCGCAGGACTGCGACAATGAAAACGGTTATTCGCCTTCCACCCGGAATCTTGTCGATCACTGGCCCGATAAATGGTGCAACAATCGCAAATGGCGCCAAACTCACCGCCAAAAAAAGCAATACTCGACTTCGTGCGGCATCTGGGCTAATCGATAAAAAAAGTGAGTCAGCAAGCGCAATCGCAAATGCCGCTTCACCGCAAGCAATTAACGAGTGAACTCGTCCAAGTCGACGCAATGGCGATGCTGGGGCGAGACCGGAATTTGAAAGTGTTATACGCCTATTTTCTCGTATTTATAGCCAAGACCACGGATGGTCACTACAAGTTGCGGGTCAGCAGGTTCTTTTTCAATTTTTGCGCGCAACCGCTTGATGTGCACATCCAACGTTTTGGTATCACCGAAGTAATCGGTGCCCCAGACCCGATCAATCAGGGTTTCACGGGTCATTACCCGCCCCGCATTCGCCATCAACATGTATAACAACTCGAATTCTTTCAAAGGCAGTTTGGTTACTTCGCCTCGAATTGTCACCACATGTTGCTCGGGGTCAATAGACACTGCACCAATAGCCACAGTACCCACACCGACGAGATCACCATCGGACTTCGACAACTCGCCTCGACGAAGCGCCGCGCGCAATCTAGCCACAAGTTCGCGCAAACGATAGGGCTTGACGATGTAGTCGTCGGCCCCAACTTCAAGACCAACCACGGTGTCAATTTCTGAACCTTTTGCCGAAACCATAATTATTGGCACCGAACTTTTCTTTCGAATCTCGCGACAAACATCTGTGCCGCCAACTTTTGGCAACATAACATCTAGCAACACCGCATCAGGCTTAACCGCATCAAAAACTGCCAGCGCCTCTGCACCATCGCGTGCAACTTCAATTCGAAAACCCTCACGCTTCAGACCGACTTGAAGCGCCTCAATAAACGACTCTTCGTCGTCAACTATCAAAATTGTCGGAAGCGAATTATTTATGCTCATGCCATGACTCCAGTCTGTTCAACTATTGACTCTTTGGGTTGCTTGGTGACCCGCGGCAAACGAACCATGAATGTCGAGCCGATGCCCTCTTCAGAGCGAACATCGATCGAGCCCCCGTGCTCCAGAACAATGTGCCGCACAATCGAGAGGCCCAACCCAGTGCCACCTGTGGCGCGACTTCGCGCCTTGTCGACTCGATAAAACCTTTCAAAAATACGTTTTTGATCTCGTTCGGCTATGCCTATGCCGTGGTCAGTTACATTGACAACTATTTCGTCGCCTTGAATCATGCTCTCGACCAACACGATGCCACCTGCTTCGCTGTATTTGATTGCATTATCGACGAGGTTTGAAAATACCGAGACAAGGTGCGATCGATCTCCTCGCACCATGAGTTCTGCCGAACCTGTCAACGAAAGTCCCAAACCTTGTCGTTTCGCCGAATGTTGATTGGTGCTGACGACTTCGACCAAAACAGGACCAAGATCAATCTCTGTCCATTCATCGGTGCCACCGAATTCGACTCTTGAGAGATCCAAAAGATCGTCGACGATTCGCGACATGCGGTGCGATTCGGTGACGATGCGCTCAGCCAATCGCCAGACGACTTCGGTTTCTGTTTCGCCGTTCAGCGAATCAGCGAGTGCGGCAACTGCGCCGATCGGCGTCTTAAGCTCATGGCTCAAATTCGCGACAAAATCGGTCTGCACGGTATCAATTCGCGATTTCTCTGTGATGTCTTCAATCGTCACGATTGCACGCTGATGATCCATCTCTTGACCACGAATCTTGAAAAACCGAGTCGTGCCAGCAACGGCCTCAAGAACTCGTTCGCCCGACTTCGTCGTTTTGATCTGTTCGAGCATTTCATCAACTGCCTGATCGACCAAGATATCGACATACCTCACACCCGTCATCGCTGCGGCTGCATTGTTTCTCAGTCGACGATTAAATTTCGCGTCAACTATCACGACGCCGATCGGCAAAAGATCTAGCGCATCCATCAAACTTTCAAGTTGATCTTCAGTATTTGTCGTATTCGCCTGAGCCTCATTTTGAATTGCAACACTCAATTCTTTTGATGATCGCTTAGAAAGAAAAAACGCCACAAATGCCGTTGCCACCGCACCAGACAAGAAAAAGATCAAGTCCACAACGGGTCTCTTGACTTAACTTTCAGTTCGTGGAAGAAAAATCTCGCCGGTCCGGTCTCCAGCGCGTGCGCGATATCGCTCGATGCCGCCACGCTCGCGTACCCAACCAGAGACAATGAATCGTGTCTTTTCACTTACATTGACTGCGTGATCACCAATTCGCTCATAAAAACGGGCCACCACAGCGAGTTGAACCGCCACCTGCAAATCAATTTTTGACTTCGAATGTGATTCGAAAATTTGCTGAATAAATTGGCGATGCAAACTATCAAGGTATGAGTCCATGTCGTCGATCGCGGCGGCCTTTGCCGAGTCGCTCTCTTCGAAAGCTTCCATGGTCGCTGCAAAAAGCTTCTGAGCCTGCTCGCTCATTTTTGAAATGACACCGCGCAACATCGGATCTATATCATGACCATATATACGGCGCGCCGCTTTGCAGATATTGACCACGAGATCTGCAGACCGTTCTAACTCGCCAGCAATTTTGATTATCGCTACGATTTGACGCAGGTCGGCGGCCACAGGTGCCTGCAACGCCAAAATTTCAAAACAAGACGCTTCAAGATCGGCGCTACGACCATCAAATTCATCGTCTGCTTGAACCAGATAATCGGCGCCCTCAAGGTCGCCGCTCAATAAAACTGAGGTTGCCCGCGGAATCGATTCGGTGAGAGATGCACCTAGACGAATGACCTCGGCGCGAACCGAATCAAGGTCGTTGTGAAAATTCGTCCGAATTTCATCCACTATCGGCACCTTTCTTGCTTTGGTTGAAATCTTTTGCGACAACCAGAACCCCCATAACGGTAGCCCGTCAAAGATGAACTTTGGTTGTCAAAAAAGTGACACTCGGGTGAACAGATAATTTTTTATCTTACTTGCGTTGCGACTACCCATTCGTGTAGTCGCTGTTGAGCGTCACCGAATTCTGCACCCAAATCGTGTTTGCTCCATCGATTATCACTCCCAAGATTGAAGTGGGCGACATCGTCGGCCAAGAGAAAACCCAAGACCTTGTCGAGCCATGCACGATGCTTTACGTGCGTTAACGGCACAAGAACTTCAACTCGCCCATCTAGGTTTCGCCCCATCATGTCTGCAGAGCCGATCAAATGCAACGGCGATTCATCATCAAGACCGTGCTCAAATCGATAAATTCGAGAATGTTCGAGATAGCGACCAAGTATCGACCGCACTTCGATGTTTTCAGACATGCCTGGCACCCCAGCACGCAGGCAACAAATGCCGCGCACAACAAGATTGATCTTCACCCCGGCGTTGCTCGCAGCGTAAAGCGCATCAATTATTGACGGGTCTGAAATTGAATTCATTTTTAGGGTTATTCGACCTTTGTCTTTGAACGTTGATTCACGATGAATCAACTCAAGAATTCGCGGACGAAGTTGGTGCGGAGCGACGAATAACCGCAGATAGTCGGGTTCTTTGGCATAACCCGTCAAATAATTAAACAACTCGGTTGCATCAGAACCGATTTGCTCTTCGCAAGTGAAGAACCCGATGTCTTCATAAAGTCTTGCGGTGACCGAGTTGTAGTTTCCGGTGCCAATATGCACATACCGTCGCATCTGATCGCTATCTTCGCGCACAACAAGAATGCATTTTGAATGAGTCTTTAGGCCGACAATGCCATATGTAACATGCACGCCTGCATATTCAAGTTCTTTTGCCCAAGCGATGTTTCGGGCCTCGTCAAATCTTGCCTTGATCTCAAGCACAACCGCGACTTGTTTGCCCGATTCGGCCGCGCGCACCAAATGTTTGGCGATCGCAGAGTCGCCAGAAGTTCGATAGAGAGTCATCTTTATTGACTGCACTTTCGGATCACTTGCAGCCTGGGCAACGAACGACTCAACCGATGAAGAAAAAGATTCATGCGGGTGATGAACCAACAGTTGTCGTTCGCGAATCACCTGAAAAATACTTTGACCGTTTAACTCGGCTGCCATCAAACGCCCCGCAGTTAGTGGTGGCCACGGCTTAAATCTCATACTCGGCAAATCAAGTGACGCCAATTGATTCAGCGCGGTCATCTCGATGAAGCCATTGTGATAGCTGATGTCTTCGACCTCGATTTCGAGTTCTTGACACATCAGATCGACTGTTTCTTCGGCCGTACCCACGGGTATCTCAAGTCGAACAGCTCGCCCAAATCGCCGACGGCGTAGCTCCATTTCTACGGCCGCAAGCAAATCTTCGGCATCTTCATCGTCAAGAGAAAGATCGGCGTTGCGTGTGACCCTGAAAACAAAACACTGTTCAATCGTCATACCTTGAAATAGTCGTGGAAGATTCGCCGACACGACTTCTTCGAGCAATACGAATTTGGTGCCGTCATCAACACGCATAAATCGCGAAATATTTTTTGGAATTTTCAGGCGTGCGAATCTTTGCTCTCCCGACTGTGGGTCGCGGGCGACTACCGCCAAATTCAATGCAAGGTTCGAAATGTATGGAAACGGGTGCGCAGGATCAACCACAAGTGGCGTAAGTACCGGAAATATTCTGCGATCAAAATCGTCTGAAAGTTTTTTATGCTCGTCGTCGCTCAGGTCTGCCCAACTCACGACTACGACCCCAGAATTCTGCAGTCTTGGCTTTAGGTGTTCGATCCAAATCAAATGTTGACGATTGACAAAGTCTTGAGTGCGGCGAGTTATCTCACGCAATTGCTGAAGTGGGGTCAAACCATCGGGGGTTGGGGTATGAACATCGCCTGCAACTTGGTCTTTAAGCGCCGCAACTCTGATTTGATAAAACTCGTCAAGGTTCGACGAACAGATAGCCAGAAATCGACAGCGCTCGAGCAATGGCACTCTCTGGTCGCTCGCGAGGGTCAAGACTCGATCGTTGAAGTCAAGCCAACTCAATTCACGGTTGATGTATTTTTGTTCTATATTCTCATCGTACGAATCTGCCGATGCACGCGTATTTGTCAAAAAACGATTTCGCCAAAAAGTCATTTGAACTTCATTTCGGCGACATCTTGGGTCGCACCAAAATGACCCGAGTAAAACCTATTCAGATGGTGTGGCGACTGAAGGCACCGTTGGCGTCTCTGCGGCAACCGCATAGCCCAGTTCCCATTCGATGCTGATTCGTTCGCGCTCGGCATCTTTGTTGACCCGTTCTTGATTGCGACGAAATTGTGGGTCATTTCGAGGCAGGAGAATTAGTCGAGCAAGGGTTCTGGCACGAAACTCTTCGAGCATGTTTTGGTCGCCATAATCTCCGTAGACCTCCCAATGAGGTGACGCTGGGCCAAGATAGACGATGCGCGCATGACCACGCGGTGGCTCGTTCAGGGTTGTTGCATCTGAATAATTGGTCATGACATCTCCTTCGAATTGAAACTAAATCCTACCGTCGAACGATCGCGTTCTAAGATGTGCGTTTGTGGGCTCAGAGTCAAACGATGTCATTGGTGCGCTTGATATCGGGACGAATAGTTTTCACTTAGTCGTCGCCAAACCGGTCGAGACCGGGTTCGAAGTTATCGCCAGCGAAAAAGAAGTCGTCCGACTCGGCCATGGCGCGGGCGATATGAAGCAACTCGAACCAGATGCGATCGAGCGAGGCATCGCTTCGCTAAAACGGATGAACGCAATCGCCGAAGTGCACGGTGCGAAATTGCGGGCGGTTGCCACGAGTGCAGTTCGCGAGGCCAAGAATCGCAACGAATTTATTAAACGAGCGCGCAAAGAGGCCGGTATCGAAGTTGAAGTCATTTCTGGCGTTGAAGAAGCCCGTCTCATTCATCTAGGTGCCAAATATGCGGTAGCAGTCGGCGAACAGCCGATGTTGCTTTGCGACATCGGCGGAGGCTCAACCGAGGTTGTTGTCGGCTCGGGCGATGAAATATTGCTTTCACGCAGCTTCAAACTTGGCGCAGTTCGTTTGACCGACAGATTTTTTGGTACCGATGCTCTTCACCCAAGCAGCGTCAGCAGTTGTCGCAAGTTTGTGCGATCGATGCTTGCGACGATCAAACCCGAAGTTAGCGAACTCGGTTTTGAAGTGGCAGTTGGTTCGTCGGGCACCGTCGAGGCCGTGGCCAAATTAATCAACAAACTTAATGATGAGCCAGTACCAAAGTCTTTCAACCGCTATGAATTCAGCGCCAATGATCTCACAAGGGTTTTAGATTTGCTTGCAGACATACCCACAGTCAAAGATCGGGCGAAGATTTTCAATCTTGACTCGTCGCGCTCAGAAATAATTCTCGCAGGCGCCATTATTCTCGAAGGCATCGCCTTATCTTTTGGTGTCGACAAATTTATCTACTCTGACTATGCATTACGCGAGGGGGTTCTATTTGACACTCTTGCTCGCGAGAATCTAATCAATCACCCCGAAGATGTTGACCCGGCATTGCTGAGCGTCAAACAACTTGCTGATCGATGCGATGACAGGCCAGAGCATTCGTCCCACGTTTCAAAAATCGCGCTTTCGTTGTTCGACTGCCTACAAAAAAAGCTCGGGCTACCACAAACTTCACGCCGATACCTCGAGGCCGCGGCACTTCTGGCAAATGTTGGTGTTGTGGTGTCGCACTCGAAACATCATCTTCACTCTTATTACGTGATTCGAAACTCAGAACTTGTCGGCCTCACCGATCGCGAAATTGAATTGATCGCGGTTATCGCCCGCTATCACCGCAAGAGCGCACCAAAACTGTCGCACTCAGAATTCGCCCAACTCGAAGAAACAGACCAAAAACTAGTTACCTCGTTGGCTGCGATTTTGCGAATCGCGATCGGTCTCGATCGAACGCAAGATGGGCGCGTCAAATCTGTAACCGTTCGCGCCGAAGACGAACAATTTCTCATTTTCGCAAAAGCCTCGGCGAAAGCCGATATTGAACTAAACCTTTATGCGGCCAACGAGCGAAGAAGCTTGCTGGCAGACGTACTAGCGACAAAAGTTAAAGTACTCGCACTCAAATAACGGCAGATAATCTGCCGTGACGCCAAAACTAGTTGGAGTCGGTTTTCGGAGCGTCGTCTTTTTTCGACTCGGCCATACCCTCAGCAAGACCCTTTTTGAGTTCGCTTTGCGCTTTGCCGAGGTTGCGAGCAATTTTCGGAAGGCGTGAGCCACCAAAAAGCACCACAACGAGCAAGATGATTATCCAAATTTCAGGACCGTTGAACATAAGACAACCCTAGCATGACCAGCCAAAAATGCGCTAAGCAATATAGGTGCTCGAGTGCGTAATCAACATCAGCGAGGGTCGTCAGCTAGACGCAATCGAAAAAATTCGTGGCCAGATCGGTCACGATATTCTGGATATTCACAGCGACTTTCATCATCATCGAAGCGTTTTCACTCTCGCCAACCCGATAGCAGCGCGTCAACTTTCCCAACTATGCGCCGATCAATTTGACTTACGTAAGCATGTCGGTGTTCACCCAAGAATCGGCATCATCGATGTGGTGCCGTTTGTGCCGCTTGAAAACTCGACAATTGAAGATGCGGTTCGAGCAAGAAATGAATTCGCCGAGTATGCAGCGAACGAACTGAAAATACCGAGTTTCGTTTACGGCCCCGAGCGAGATTTGCCGGAGATTCGAAAACGTGCATTCGTCGACTTGATGCCAGACTTTGGCCCAACCGAGCCTCACCCCACGGCCGGCGCGATTTGCGTCGGTGCTCGACAAATTTTGGTGGCGTACAACATCTGGTTGAAGAATGCGACGATTGACGACGGCAGACGAATTGCCCGCGAAATTCGCAGCCCCCAAGTTCGCACACTCGGTCTTCAACTTGGCAACGAAATTCAGGTCAGCATGAACCTAATCAGACCCGATGAGGTTGGCCCGGACATCGTCTTTGACCAGGTCGCAAAACGGGCAGATATTGCGCGGGCAGAACTCGTTGGGCTTGCCCCTGCGCGGGTGCTCGCGAATATTCAAAAATCTCGTTGGGACGAACTTGACTTAAGCAAAGAAAAAACAATTGAATGGTGTTTGGCAACGCGCAACCGCGCGATACAAAACCTCAATTAGCGCGTTTAGGCGCTAGCGATGTTGCGACTGCTCTGCGCGCGCTGACGGCGCAGACGCCGACGCTCTCGCTCGGAGAGCCCGCCCCAAATGCCGAATTTTTCGCCATTCTCAAGGGCGTATTCGAGACAGTCGTTCTTGACCACGCAGCCACGACAAACTTCTTTTGCCTCTCGGGTCGATGCTCCACGCTCAGGAAAGAAAAGATCCGGGTCAACACCGAGGCAATTTGCCTGGTCTTGCCATGCACGCTCACTACTCACAGCTATGTGCATGCGATCTTCCAATTTTGAAGCCCTCCCGATTAGCCGTTCACTAACGCGGGGGCGTCAACAACGGTGTAACTACAGCGGTGTCATTCTGCCAAACTTTTACAAAAAATGCAAATACTGCCTAACTCGCCCGTCGTGACCCACCGAGACGAGAAAGTTGGCGCTTGTGTTCGATGAAGTCGACCAGCACATACTCACCCAGATTTTCTGGACCGGTGAAAAACGCGCGACCCTTGTTTATGGCCGTCAACTGCTCGATAAACGCCTGCAACGCGCGCGATGCGTCAAGCATGAAAGTGTTTATTCTTATGCCTTCGCGGGTCGCCCGAATGACCTCGCGCAAAGTCGCCTCAATTGTTTCGCGCACCGGTGGATAGTTGAAGAACACTTCGCCAGACTGCGAAATGTGAGCGGTTGGTTCTCCGTCGGTGATCATGATTATCTGCTTTGTGCCGCTCTGACGAGACAACATTTCACGGGCCAGCATGAACCCGTGCTGCATGTTGGTGCCATAAACAAAATCCCATGAGACCTCGGGTAATTGCTGCGGTTTCAAAGCCCGCGCAGTCTCGCTAAAACCGACAATTCCGAGATAGTCACGCGGGAACTGCGAACTCATCAGTGAGTGCAGCGCCATGGCGACTTTTTTCGCCGGCAAAAAATAATCTCGCATCGGCATCGAAAGCGAAAGGTCGAGCATCAAAACCGTCGACGAACGAGTCAAATGTTCGGTCTGTTCAATCTCAAAATCTTCGGCAATCAACTGCACTGGCACGACTGAACCTCGTCGCTTGAGGGCATTGCGCAAAGTTTGCTGAAGATCCAACTGAAACGGGTCGCCATATTCATACGGTTTGGTGTCATAAGTCCGCTCATGACCGACACCCATTCTTTCTACGTGGTGCTGACCGAGACGGTCTTTATCGAGAGCCCCGAACACATCACGCAACGCTTTTTCACCAATCTTGCGCAAACCCCGTGGGGTCATCTCGAGTTTGCCCTCGGTCTGATCGATCAATCCTGCATCTTTGAGTTTCTTCGTGAGTTCAGCCATGCGTTGCAGCGATTTGGCGACATCTTCGCCGAGCAGTTCACCAACTCGATCTAGATCGGCTTCAGCCAATGCCGACGGCGAGGATGCATTGCGCAACAAGTTGTCAAGTTGATCGAGGTCACCTAGATCTTGCATTGAACGCATCGCCTCGCCGAACCCCATCGGATCATCGCCGGTGAATTCTTGCTTTGCGCCCCAACCTTGTTGTGGAAACATCGTCTGCAACTTCTGAGCCAACTCGTTCATTTGCCATCGCAAGTCCATGTCTTCGAGAAGCTTCTCGCTTAGTTGGCGCATCTGTTCGCGCTGCTCTGGAGTCATTGAATTGAGCATCGCTTGAGCGTTTGCCATGCGCTTGGCCATTATCTCGAGAAGTTCATCCAAACTCTTCGGGTCTTCCGGAAAGAAGTCGCCGAATTTTTTCATGAAGTTTTCAAATTCTGGGTCTTCGCCTCGCTCGCGGCGGTTGAGCATCTCGTTAAGAGCGGCCATCATGTCTTTGGTGCGCTGCATTTCTTCGGGTGTCATTTTCTCAACTGCGCTCGAGGCTTGATCAAGATACTGCTGCATCAATTGGCTGCGCAGTTTTTCTAACAACGCCTCGAATCGTTGTTGGGCTTGCCGTGACTGAAAATCGTAATGTTCCAGCTCGCTGATTTTGCCGGCAAGATCCTGGGGCAACATGTCGAGCCGAAAATTTTTCTGCTCGGCAGAATCTTTGGCCAACGAGCCCCGGCGCTCGTCCCCCGATTTGAGGGCGTCCTTTAGCGCCTGCTCGATAGCGTGCCGCTCTTCGTCGACTAAATCATCAAGTTCGTCGGCGATTTCTTTGTAGACACCGCCAAGATCGCCTCGATCTTTTATTTCGTTGCGTTTCTCGCGCAGTTTTTGCATCATCTCGCGAAGACCCATCAGGCTTTCACCACGTTCGTTGCGCATTCCATCTTGCATCAATTTGCGCAACGCTGCATTCACATCACCGTGATGCACCAAGTCATCGGTTAATTCGTCGATCAAACTTTGTGCGTCAAATTCAAAACCTTGCTGTGTTCCATCCCAGCGCGAATAATTGAACCTACTTGGCATAAGCGCACGATAGTACGGCTAACCGTAGACTGATAATCGCAATGCGCTTTCCTCGAACCTTTATTTTTGTTGATTTGTCTGGTTTCACGAACTTCACCGAGACAAATGGCGATCGTCGCGCAACAAAATTGCTCGGCGAGTTTCGCGCCGTTGCCAGAGCCGTGGCTTCAGAACGAGGTGTGCGAATCGACAAGTATCTTGGCGATGGTCTAATGGCAGTTGCGGTTGAACAAATTGATGGCATTACTTTCGCCCTTGAACTTGCTCGACGAGCCGAAACAGTCTGCGCCCCGCTTCAATTGCGAATTGGCATCGACACAGGCGACACGATGTTGTTCGAAGGTGATGACTACATCGGTAGCGCGCCAAACTTGGCTGCCAGACTTTGCGATGAATCGGCGAATCTTGGCGTTTTGATTCCGACTGAACATATTGAAGAACTGCCAGAAGGTGTCTCTGCCGCACCACACGGAGCACTCAAGCTTCACGGTTTCAATAATGCGGTTGAAGTTTCGGTGTTATCAGGTCGACCATTTATTGCCGAACGCAATGACACCAGCGAAATTTGGACTCGTCAACCCTTTCTGGGTTGAAATGCATTACGAGCCTCGCGACTATTTGTCGTTTGGTCTAGATGGTTTTCGCGCGATAAATCGCCTTGCCTGCTTTGGCGTCTTTGTTCAATCGCTTTGAAAGATGTAGACCTTCAAGTACAAACTCAACCGCGCTAGCAACCACCGCTGCCGACTCGTCACCTTTAACTAAATCGACAACAACTCTTCGCAAACCTGGCATTGTCTCGAGCATCGCGACATAGTCGCTCGAAGCAATATCCTCGCCTGTTTGCACGACTTTGCCTTCAACAAACTCGTCGGTAACAACACGAAGGTCTTCGGCTGAAATTCGCTGTTTGGCGACCTGCAGCACGGCACCGCGCACGAGTTGGTCGAAAACTTGAGATTCACGCGAATCGTCGATCACGTCAATTTCGATTTTGCCTGCGGTCGACGCAGCAAGCGCGTCAAGATCACAGACTCGCGGTGCTACCTCGAATTCTTTCGCTTTAAGCGCACGACGCATGGCATTTGCACACATCAACTCTTGGTTGCTCGTAGTTAGGCGAACGCTAACCCCACTGCGCTGGTTGATTTTTGTGCTCGCACGAGCAAGATGACTGATCGTCGCGATGATTTCTTCCATAAAGTTTGGTACTCGCACTTTCACATCGCCCACACTCGCTTTTCGCGACTCTTGGCGCACTACATCGATCTCGGTTGCAATTTCTAGCGGATAATGCGTTCGAATCTGGCTACCAAATCGATCTTTTAGCGGAGTGATTATTCGACCGCGGTTGGTGTAGTCGTCTGGGTTGGCCGAGGCCACGAGCATGATGTCAAGAGGCAGGCGAATTTTGTAGCCACGAATTTGAATATCTCTTTCTTCGAGCACGTTAAGCAGACCCACCTGAATGCGCTCTGATAAATCTGGCAATTCGTTGATCGCAAATATTCCGCGATTGCAGCGTGGCACCAAGCCGTAATGCAGCGTAAGTTCATCGCTCAAATATCGACCTTCGGCAACTTTTATTGGGTCGACTTCGCCAATCAAATCGGCGATCGAAGTATCGGGTGTTGCAAGTTTTTCGCCATATCGCACCGAGCGGTGCACCCAATCAATGGGCGTCGCGTCGCCCTGACTCGCAACGAGCTCGCGCGCCTGTCGTGAAACTGGCGCGTAAGGGTCATCGTTGATTTCACTGCCAGCGACGACCGGCATCCACTCGTCTAAAAGATCTACGAGAGACCGAATAATTCGTGTTTTGGCCTGGCCCCGCTCGCCGAGAAAAACAATGTCATGACCTGCAAGAAGCGCATTCTCAACCTGCGGCATGACGGTTTCTTCATAACCCAACACACCCGAAAAAAGTTGTTCACCGGCTTTAATTCGAGCGACAGTATTTACGCGAATTTCTTCCTTAACGCTTTGCGACTTCCAGCCTGACTGCTTTAGAGCCCCTAACGTTTTTGCAAGACTTGCAGGTGGTTGTATTTCGATCATGCGACCGAGATTAGTTGTAACTGACTGGCTTTAACTATTTCGAATTTTTGCTGGTTGAAGCCTTTGCCTGCGAAGCATTCTTCTTTGGCACAACTGCCTTGCCGGTTGCCGGACTCTTCTTTTGGGGGCTTGGCGCGCTTGTCGAACCCGTTTGTGCGTTTGTCACTACTGTCGATTTTTCAGAGACCAAAATTTTGCCGCTCTGTTCGACCACCACGACTTGATATGAGTTTTCACCAGCTGGGTTATCGGTGACTTTGAGCGCAGCAGCAGCCGCGGCTGGCACACTGCTTACCAAGATGCCATTGCGATAAATATTCACTGTTGCGCCGGCCTTGGCGTCAACTTTGAATGTGACTGCATTACCGGCAGCTTTCGCTGGCGCCAAAATTCGTGGTGCGCTGCCAACAATCAAAGGCATCGGCTGACCAAGTGCCGGTTGACGAACGACGTTGTTGTTGTTCGGGTTAACCGAATTATTTGTTGGCAAAGTAGGCGGCAAATTATTGAACGGCACCGTGTTACCAGGCGTGACATTGCCAGTTGAGTTGCCGGGCAGAACTGAATTAATTGGTACAGAAGTGGGTGGCGCTGTAGTTGCAGGAGTAGTAGTCGGTACTGTCGTCGTCGAGGTCGTAGTTGTCGTCGGCGTTGATCGACCACCGCCACCGCCACCGCCGCCGCCACCGCCACCGCCACCGCCACTAGATGGTGGCGTCGTAGTTACTGGCGTACTAATGGTTTGCGCAGGTGGAGCTGAACTCAGAAGCGAATAAACAAATTTATTCGGCGAACCGGCAGCATCAGAAATTAAATCAGAGGTTGCAGTCGAAGTGATCCATGCGACAACTCGACTTACCGAAAGCGAATTGTCTGCGCTCAGCGCCAATGCGGCGACGCCCGCAACATGCGGCGACGCCATTGAAGTACCAGAAATTGTGTTCGTCGCAGTCGATGATGTGTACCACGCCGAAGTGATGTTTGACCCCGGGGCAAAGACATCAACACAAGAACCAAAGTTTGAATAGCTTGCGCGCGCATCTGATGATGTCGTGGCGGCAACGGTTATGGCCGATTCTTCGGCAGCGGGCGAATAGTTGCAGGCATTCGCGTTTGAATTGCCGGCTGCAACCACAAAGACGATGCCGTCGGCGACAGCTCGAGCAACCGCGAGATCTAGTGCCGCAGATCTTGCGCCACCCAAACTCATATTTGCCACTGCAGGTACACCCGCTTCGTGGTGAGCCACAACCCAGTCAATGCCGGCTATCACGCCCGAAGTTGAACCAGAGCCCGAGCAATCGAGAACTCGCACCGGCACCACGGTTGCCGCTGGTGCCACACCATAATTTGAACCCGCGACAGTGCCTGCGACATGGGTGCCGTGACCATTGCAATCTTGAGAAGCGCGACCATCGGCAATTGCACTAAAACCCGAAGTAACACGACTGCCAAATTCACTATGTGTCGAGAGCACACCAGTATCGATGATGTATGCGTTAACGCCTGCGCCAGAAAAATTGCTGATGTAGCGAGAATTGAGCGGCAGATTGCGTTGATCGATTCGATCTAAGCCCCATGACAATGCCGCGACACCAGCATCACTATCAACCGACGGCACCACCGCATCAGACGCGCTCGAACCTAACGACGTACCGATTGCATTTGTCGCCGTGACTATGAATGTGTAACTAACACCATTTGTCAACCCACGCACGATGCAAGAAAGAGCGCCGGTTGTCGAGCATGATTTGCTACCAGGAGTCGATGTCGCTGTGTATGCAGTGATAGCTGAATTACCGTCACTCAAAGGTGGCAACCAATTGACTGTCACGATCGCGTTACCAGCACCTACACGAACGCTTCGAGGCGCATCAGGAACTTGTGGCGTTGGCGCCGGGGTGAATGTCCAATTAAAACGAGTCGCGCCTTTTTTGCCGCTGTAACCATCGACGGCAGCAAAATATGTTGTACCTGCATTAACCGCAATTGAAACACGACTCCATAAGCCGGTCTCGCCCGTCGCGTCATCATTGACGGCAATTGTCGTCAAAGCATTGACGCTCGCGCCTGTGTATGCACCGAGAATCGTGTCAAAATCGCTACCACTGGTCGTCAACACAAGAGTGCCGGTTTCAGTTGCGACCCACTTGTACCAAATAGACGCCGATGGTGCATAACCACCATGGTTCGGCTCGCCCGCCTCGCGTGACGCTGTTAGCGTCGAACTCGTCAAATAACCAGTTGAGTTGGTTAGAGCAATCGCCCCAGAAAACGGATCGTTAACCATCGCACTAATTGTCGTGACTGGTGAACTTTGCGTCGACCATACACCAGTGCCAACCTCGTTTATTGCAGCGACTCTGAAAATGTGACTAACTCCAGTCGTCAACGAGCGAATAATCGAAAATGTCGACGAACTGACACCGTCTGCGAGCGTCGTCCAAGCAGCACCTGAATTAACAGAATATTGAATCATGTAATCGGTGATTGGTGCACCACCATCGGTTGTCGGTTCTTCCCAATCAAGATCAACTTGACCAGTGCGTGCCGTCGCAACGACCAACCGTGGCGCACCTGGCGCAACTGGTGTCCAGGGGGTGTAGGCCTCAGAAGGCTCTGAAGGTTCGCCGGTACCGATTGCATTTTTTGCTCGCACTCTAAAGATGTGTGGCACACCGTCTTCAAGTGGGCTAACGGTTCGTGCCACGTTTGCGCACACACAACCGACAACACCAGTGTTACCGTCCCATGTTGTCCAAGTCGAGCCGTTATTCGTGGAATATTCGATGATGTAATTGGTGAGTTCTGAGCCGCCGTTAAAAGTCGGTGCGCCCCATTGAATTGCGACGCGACGAGGGCCGACTGAAATATCATTGACGCAACATGGCGCCGACGGAATGCCAGGTGAAACAGCCGTAGTCGCAATTGACGCGGCACCAGTGCCTGAAATATTTATTGCGCTGACCCTAAAAATATATGAAGTGGCATTAATCAGACCAGTCACGGTTGTCGAGCGAATTGTGCTTGTGGGGTCGGCGAATATCGACCACGCAACGCCCGCATTCGACGAATACTCAATCAAATAGTCGCTGACAGAACTGCCGCCATCTGAAACTGGCGCTGTCCAACTCAGAGAAATTTTGTTTAATTCAATATTTGTAACTCGCACGTCAAGGGGTGCACTTGGCTCGACAATCGCCCAAGGTGCAGCCGATGCAACCCCAGAAGGCTGACCAGTGCCGATGTTATTAACTGCTTTAATTCTGAAAAAGTAACTTGTGCCGTTAGTGAGACCAGTGACCGAAGAGGTGGTCGAAGTTGAAACGCCGTCATCAAAAACCGAATAACCGGCGCTGACGTCTGTCGTGTATTCAACCACATAGTCGGTGATCGCAGACCCACCGTTAAGTGTTGGCGCTGTCCAATTCAAACGCACGCTCTGATTGAGCGCGGTCGGGCGCAACGAGGTCGGCTCACCCGGAATGCCCGGTGTTGTAGTGACTACATTCGATGCGTCGCTGGTGCCGGCACTGCTAACTGCCTTGACTCTGAACGAATAAGTTGTCGCGTTGGTTAGGCCTGTGACGGTCGCGCTAGTCGTGGTCGAAACGCCGTCACTAAACGTTGACCATGTTGAGCCAGAATTTGACGAATATTCAACGAGATAGTCGGTGACGCTGCTGCCGTTATCGGTTGTGGGTGCGAGCCAACTTAGAGCAGCACTGCCGTTGCCAGCCACAGCAGCCAAATCGCGGGGGGTGCTTGGCGCAATCGGTGTCGGTGCAAGCCATGCCGACTTTGTATAAAGAAAGAGGTTTACAGAACCGACACCAGGTGACGAAACAACATCAGGTGTCGCATATGTCAACAACTTTGCGGCAACCGCTGACGGCGACATAGTCGGATCTGCCTCTAACAACAACGCAGCAGCACCCGCGACATGTGGCGACGCCATAGATGTGCCCGACAAACTTCGTAGTGCCGTCGACGAGGTGAAATAAGCCGAAGTGATGCTCGAACCTGGTGCAAATATGTCAAGACAAGAACCGTAATTTGAATAACTGGCACGCGCATCAATCGAAGTAGTCGCTCCAACTGTTATCGCCGATGGTGCCGAGGCCGGCGAATAATTGCACGCCAAACTGTTGTTGTTGCCGGCTGCAACGACAACAGTTATTCCATCAGCAACTGCATTTGCTATCGCGGTATTAAGTGAACTTGAAAAACTGCCACCCAGACTTAAATTGGCAACCGCCGGTGCACCTGCCGCATGATCGGCGATCGCCCAGTTGATGCCTGCAATAACATTTGACATTGCGCCACTGCCACGGCAGTTGAGAACACGAATTGGCACCAAACGAGTCGACTTAGCGACACCAGTTGTCGAACCGCCAATCGTGCCGGCGACATGGGTGCCGTGACCATTGCAGTCTGTCGAACCATAACCGTCGGCGATTGCGCCATAGCCTGACGCAACTCGACCTGAAAATTCGACATGATCAGCTCGAATACCCGTGTCGATGACATATGCAGAGACACCCGCGCCGCCGAAGTTATAGGTATACATCGCATTCAAGGTTCGCTCGCGTTGGTCGATGCGATCGAGACCCCACGACGGTGGGCTTGCTTGATCACCATCAATCTCAATGATCTGGTTTGGTTCGATACTTGCGACACGTGGATCTTTGCTCAAGCGCGCAAGTTGAGAATCGCTAAGTAACGCGACGTATCCGTTGATTGCTTGAGTAAATGCTTGAATAACTTCGCCCCCGAGTGCATTTTCTGCAGCGACGAACGCTTGTACGTCGACATCTTGTCGCAGCATCACGATTGAAGTGCCGGCAAGAGGGTCTTGCGCGTTCGAACCAGGAGCAACAGTCGTGCTGGTCGTTGATGTCGGCACCGTTGTGCTCGTAGTTGATGTCGTGCTGGTTGTCGAACTTGTCGATGATGTCGTGCTCGTACTAGTCGTCGATGATGTCGGCACCGTTGTGCTCGTAGTTGATGTCGTGCTGGTTGTCGAACTCGTCGACGATGTAGTACTCGAACTCGTCGTGCTCGACGAGTCATCATCGAGACGAATCACTCGATCGAGTTCGACAATCAAAACGTCGCGATCGGCCTTGAGTCGACGAACATCGGAGGCGTCAAGTTCGGCAACAAAGCCGTTCGCTGAGCCGTCGTAAACTTCGCTGATCGCATTGCCAAGTCGAGCCTCTTTGGTGACTTTTGCCTGCAGATCTGCATTGCTCGACAACATCACGATGTAG